>Ga0172381_10000442_pt1 | contig 49938 bp, 88 predicted proteins | sample Leawel6488metaG_FD_119754 | JGI IMG/M metagenome (GOLD analysis project Ga0172381, IMG submission 119754) | Leachate microbial communities from a municipal landfill in Southern Ontario, Canada - Leachate well 64-88 metaG | ecosystem: Engineered > Solid waste > Landfill > Unclassified | place... | reverse complement strand
GTTTATATTGGGCGTTTTACTACAAAAGATGACCCTTCCAAGTTAGAGTATAGGGTTATTCATGCTCAAGCTATAGATAGTTGTGATTTACGACAGGATTTGCCTGATGATGTTATTAGGGCAAATATTGTTATGTATTATGGGCAAACCAACGCTGTAAGCGAAGAAGAAGCCTTTGAACAAGCACATAACCTTCATCTTGATATAATAAGAGACGGATCATTTACAGAATATGGCACATGTTTAATGCCGTATGATATTCCTTTCCCCGAAATGACAAGAGAAGAAGCTACTAAAATAGTAGATGATTTTTGGAAGGAAGTTGGTAATGACAAGTTCTGAAAAACGTGCATATATTCAAGGTAAAATTGCTTGTCTTTCCAGAGATACTCTCTTTGGTTGTCCATATAGTGATAGTTATCGCCAATATTGGATACTTGGATTTCAGAGTCAATTTAGTGATATTACTGACATGATTAAATTGCTTACTAAAGAATTAAACAATGTCAAATAAATCATTTAGAGAAGCCTATAGGAAAGGACAACAGGCTTATAGAAATGGATCGACTTCTGACGATTGCCCATATTCTACTCAATTTGAAGTAGAAGCATGGGAAGATGGATTTTTTGACCAAATGGCACAAGATAGCGAGGAAAATGATAATGTTGAATAGACACATTCACAATCAAGCATATTTGATGGGGCGATTGGCATATATACATGGTGCCGATCTTCATTTTGGTAATCCATTTCCATGTTTAGGCTTATCAAGTAGTTATACAGAATGGGAAATTGGATGGGTTCATGCCTTAGTTTTATGTGACGAAGACTCTACTCCTATGGAAGATGGATATGATGCTTATGGTGAGAAATGGGAAATATCTGATTGTCCATATATAGACCGTGAAAGAGAAGCACAATGGCTTTATGGATATAAAATTGCAGAAATTGATTCATATGATGAACCATAAGTATACAAGATACTGGTCTAGAGTTTATTTACGAGACAAAGGTACGTATCTTAGAATGTGGCTAAGGTTTAAACCGCGAATTCCTATATCTAAAATCAAACGGGTGTAACTCATGGACCTTTCTAAAGTAATTGAGAATATTAAGGCTCTTTGCAATAAAACAATAGATAAAGGTTGTACAGAAGCCGAAGCATTAGCCGCCGCCGCTAAAGTATCTGAATTACTTACTAATTATAATTTGTCTATGGACAAGGTATTTTTAGAAAGTACAAATTGTGTAACCGGAAAGATTAGCACAAATAGGCGAAGAAACCATCCTGTGCAATTATGTATGGTTGGTATCGCGGAATTTTGTGATTGTAAATGTTGGAAAATGCAACATGGGTCAAATGGAGTAGAATATTACTTTTTTGGATTAGATACTGATGTAGAACTGGCGAAATATCTATATAGTGTTATCTACTCTGCTATAGAGTTTGAAACTACAAGATATAAATTTTCACCAGCATATACACAAGAAATACGTATTAGTAGAAAAACACTTAGTACATCTTTCCAAAAAGGTATGTCGGGCAGAATTCATCATAGGCTTAAAGAGTTAAAACGGCAAAGAACTAAGGATGAATATCAGCCTATTTGTAACACTAGTTTAGTTGTGGTAAAACAAGATAAAGTTTCTAAAGAATTTGCTAAACTAGATATGAAGTTGAAAAATGCACAATCGTCTAATGGTCGTGTAAATTCATCAGCATATTATGCCGGATATAGTGCCGCTGATAAAGTTAATCTTAATCGCCCACTAGGTCGAAATAACAGTGTAATATCTGGATACCTACAAGGTTAATTTTATGACTAAATTAAGATTTGAAAAGCCAAAAGGTAGAAGGATTAAATCATATGATAACTTATGGTTTTCTATTAAGCCCTCGTTTGATAATGATAAAAATATTCGTTTATGGTGGGATGAAGATAGTGCAAGATGGTTGTTTCAAGAAAAAATTCCAGAAAAACATGGTTATCTATCAACCGATTATGATGGTATAGAGCGTAAATATGTAAATAATAAAATAGTTAAACTACATCCAAAGGAAAGAACAAAATATTGTCGCTCTGCAAAAGCATTTAGAAGATTGTTAAGAAAATGGTCAAAATACTTGCCACCAGGAATAGAATTTATGATGGTGTCAAGATGGGACGATTGGACAATTTACGGGAAAACGATAAATAGAAGAAATAAGAAATATCGTAAATGTCCATGTTGTAATGATGGTGTCGCCAAAAAATGTGCAATATCTTATGACACAAAATGTGGAGAAGAGTTGTTTGATAATACTAGTGACGATCAAATAACAGACGCAATACGTAAAAAATTTGGACTATTATTCCCGGCCAAAATTAAATCTTTAATGCGTAAAAATAAAATATCTGTACTAGATTTAGCTGAAAAAATTGATACAACTCCAGAAATGGTAGATGATTGGTTAAACAATATTAAACTTCAGTCAGATACTATGGATCACAAAATGAGGAAACTAATCTTCCGAACGGGCTAGGATTTCCCCCTATTGTCTTTCCCTCTATCCGTGCTAGAATATCAGTATGGAAAACCACCGGGGCAGGCTGCCCGATTTACCCACTATTTTTTTGGAGGTTAGTATGATTATGTTCAACCATCCTAGAGTAGACCCCAAGCAATTTATTAAGGCTTGGGAAACGTCAAATAGCCGCGAAGAAACCGCGACTAAACTAGGTATGACCCCCGCCGCCGTATCGGCAAGGGTGAGTAAATACCGTAATGAGTTATTTATCCCACTAAAAGAAATGCCCAGAAAAAAGAGGGATAAAATGAGTCGAGAAGAAATGCTTGAACAATTGGCAGAAATTAGAGGGGTAACTGTAGATGAACTAACCAAATAAGTAGTTCAGTATTTTGATGATAGACTAGGCAGGGAGTTGCTCTGTCTAGTCTATCTTTATTTATTATGAATACTGATACACTAATAATTGTGATTATCATTATGTTTATCTGTCTTTTACGCCATGTCCTCCCCACCCAGAAGGGTTAAGACAATCCCCGAAAATTCCATCCGGCGACTCTTGACTTTTCCGCAATATAGGCTATAATGCCCCAAGCGTAGGAAATTTCAATTTTTCACCCCGATGGAGTACCAAAATGAACAACCAACAAAAGAAGGCGAAGGTTAGTTTACAAGATTTCGTACAGGCTTGGGAAACGTCGAATTCCTTGCAAGAGGTTGCCGACAAAACTGGTATGAATGCCGCTAGTATTTCCGCTAGGGCTGCAAAGTGCCGTAAAGACTACAATTTGCCTTTGAAGCAAATGCACACTAATAGAGTTGGTAGAATTAACACAAAAGAAGCTAGGGCATTTCTAGCTGAATTGCGTGGCGTTAGTGTGGAAGTAATTGAACAGGAAGCTAAGGCTATCATGGAAAGCCAAGCGGCAAAGAAAGCTGCATAAAGTCTTCATATTATAATTTATACCCGAAGACTTTTGGTAAAGACTAGCCCAAAAAATTGATTGGGAAACCGATAATATCTTATTGGTTTAGTGGCTCGATACCACCTAGTCTTTCTAACTAAACTACGTTTGTTAATAAGAGATAAATAATGCCAGAGTTTCTAACTGAAAAATACTTGTTTAATTTGGACGTGGTAAGTTTTAGATATAATGACAAAGATAGGGTTGTCGTTATCTTGTCTATCGGGAAAAAGACTGTCAAAACTTTTTCTTTTACAGATGGAAATTTCAGGATTTTTAGACATGATAAGATGGTCGGCGTGCAGGTTAATCATAAGGATATAAAAAGACTTGACTTATGTGGACTTCCAAGTGGATTTAATATCAATGAATTGATAGACCAATATGAGACTGAAGAGTATACGGTGTTTGTATATAGAGATGATGAAAATAACGAACTAGATCAACTAATTGCGGTAAAATTATGAATATCTTTGACAAGATATGTGTTTTTACATTTGGTCTATCAGCTATATGCTATCTAATTATAGCTATAAGCCAGATAGTTAATGGACTACCCTTCTTTGAAAGTGCTGTTTTAGGTTGTGTATTTTACTTAATGACAAAAGACTCTATTAGGGAAATAAGACATGAAAATTCGTAATAATTTTGTATCAAATAGTAGTAGTTCTAGCTTTATTCTAGCACTATCACAAAAGCCGCAAAATGTAGATGAAATGCAACGACTATTATTCGCCGACGATAAAACATTTCCTTCTACTTATGGTGATGAAGAATATGATGTAAGAGATATATCACAGATAGTCTTAGATAAGATTGGTAAATCCTCAGAACTATCTATTGAGCAAATCGCTGAATACATTGCTAATGGATATTTTGATGGTATTATAAGCGAAGATATGTTACATTCCATATGCAAGTTGAGAGATGGAACAACAGATTGGGATGCTTATGATAAAGCTAAAAGAAGTATGTCACTAGACGAAGCAAAAGCATTCGCTAAAAGATGGGCGGGAAAAGTATTTGTTTGTCTTGAAATAAGTGATGATACAAGAATTGGTAATGATATGGAACATGGTGATTTATTTGCCCGAATTCCACATTTAACAATATCAAATCACTAGTCCTATCGGACGTTCGTAGAACATGAATAAAATTAAGAAAATCTTTAGATTGGCCGCTGATGTTGCTATGCTTGGCGACTGTAAAGGGTCTAATCGTAAGTATAAAATCGGGGCGGTTGGTATTAGAAGTGATGGTGTTATAGTTTGTGCATCTAATGTAAGTACCCGCCGACCATTTCCAGAAGCTCACGCAGAACATAGACTATGTAAGAAATTGACTACTAATTCTATTGTTTTTGTTGTGAGAATAGACGCCGAAGGTAATTATAGATTGGCAAAACCTTGTGCTACATGTTTGGCAAGACTAAAAATTGTTAAAACTCGCAAGGTATATTATACTATCAATAATTTTGAATATGGTGTAATAGAGTTTTAATATGAATCCTACAAATATAATTGCTGATGTTGGTGTAGTAATTGGTAGATTCCAGGTGGATAGATTACACCCTGGTCATATAGAATTATTAGATTGGATAAACCAGCAACATAAAAAGGTTATTGTTGTATTAGGTATATCCGCCGTCCCCGGTTTGCGAGAAAATCCTTTAGATTTTGAATCGCGTTTTCAAATGATTAAGGAAAAATACCAACAATTTTTAATAGTTCCTATATCAGATACTAAAACAAATGAACAATGGTCTACTAATTTAGATAGACTTATTGACAAATGTATTACCCCTTCACAATCTGTTATTTTATATGGATCAAGAGACTCTTTTATATCATCATATAATGGAAGATATAGAACACAAGAATTAGTCGGCAAAAAACAAGATTGGACAGGAACAAAAATAAGGGAAGGTGTAAAAATACAATCTTTGCCGTCACAAGATTTTAGAGCGGGGGTAATTTGGCAAAGTTATAATGCCTACCCAAAGATAGTTTCCACAGTAGATATAGCAATTCATAATTTTGAGTCGCAATTTTTACTCGTAAAGAAGCCGGATGAAAACAAGTGGAGATTTCCCGGTGGATTTACTAGTCCTAATTCGTTATCAAATGAAGAAGATGCACTACGGGAAACTTTAGAAGAAACTAATACGAAGGTAGTGATAGAAAAATATATCGGTAGTATTAATATTAACGATTGGCGTTATGTCGGTATAGATAGGATTCGTACATCATTCTTTTTAGCCCGATATAGATCAGGAGATATTGATGCTAGGGATGATGTTAGTGATATCAAATGGATAAATTGGATGGATATGACAGATGATGTGTTTGTAGACACTCATATCCCACTATTTCACATGTTACAAGCTGCATACAAAATGGAACCTAAATAATGAATAATATTATATTGGCAACCGATAGCTATAAAGCAGGTGGACATTGGCAACAATACCCCCAAAATACCCAATATATCTATTCTTACTTTGAGAGTAGGGGTGGAGAATGGGATAGTACAGTATTTTTTGGATTACAATATTTTCTAAAAAAGTATTTAGAGGGGCAAGTTGTTTGTCAATCTAAGATAGATGAAGCCGCCGAAATATTTGCATTGCATTTTGGTAATGATAGGTTATTTAATAAAAAGGGATGGGAATATATCCTACATAAACACAATGGATATTTACCTATAAGTATTAAGGCGGTTCCAGAAGGAAGTATTGTTCCTACACATAATGTATTAATGACTATTGTTAATACAGACCCTGAATGTTATTGGTTGACAAACTATTTAGAGACTTTATTAGTCCAGGTTTGGTATCCAACAACGGTATGTACGCAATCTTATCAAATGAAAAAGATTTTGCGGAAATATTTAGAGAAAACCGGGGATGTCTCTCTGATAGATTTTAAATTGCATGACTTTGGTTTTCGCGGGGTGAGTAGTGTAGAAAGTGCTGGAATTGGAGGGGCTGCCCATTTAGTTAATTTTAAGGGTACAGATACTGTTGCCGGTGTTATTCTCGCAAGAGATTATTATGAGGAACCTATAGCGGGATTTTCTATTCCTGCCGCCGAACATAGCACTATTACCTCATGGGGAAAAGAAAATGAATTAGCCGCTATGTCTAATATGCTAGACAGATATCCCACTGGATTGGTGGCTATTGTTAGTGATAGTTTTGACATATATAATGCATGTGAAAATATTCTAGGAAAAGAATTAAAGGATAGAATATTAAGTAGAAATGGAACAGTTGTTTGTAGACCGGATAGTGGCGACCCACTAGAAGTTTTGCCGAAAGTTTTACATATCTTGGGTGAAAAATTTGGATACTCTGTTAATGATAATGGGTATAAAGTATTAGACCCGCATATTAGAGTAATTCAAGGCGATGGTATAGATATAAAGTCTATGGAAACTATACTAGAAGTTATTGAAAATTATGGATGGTCTACTGATAATATTGCCTTTGGTTCCGGTGGTGGACTTCTACAAAAACTTAATAGAGATACGTTAAAATTTGCGTTCAAGTGTTCATCGGCAACTATAAATGGTAAAGAGAACGATGTTTGGAAAGACCCCGTAACAGATAGTGGAAAAATGTCAAAACGGGGCAAACTTAAACTCATTAAATGTCTTGATAATAAATACATAACAACAAACGATAGTTATATTATGAAGGACCATTTGGTTGAAGTTTTTCGGGATGGTAAATTATTGAAAGACTACAAGTTTAGTGAGATTAGAGAGAACGCAAATGTCTAGTACAATACGATATCTTGTAGATAAAAATCTGATTATACCACCAAATTGGCTCGCGGATAATATTCATTATGAAGTAGTAATGGGTTCTATTGCCTATGGTGTGTCTACTGATGCTAGTGATTATGACGTTTACGGATTTTGTATACCTCCAAAGTCTATAGTATTTCCACATTTAGATGGTCAAATAGAAGGATTTGGGCGGCAAAAACAAAGATTTGACCAATATCAACAACACCATATATTATGCCAAGAAGATTTAGGTGGTCGCGGTAGAAATTATGATTTATCTATCTATAGTATAATTAAGTATTTTCAGCTATGTATGGACAATAATCCAAATATGGTTGATAGTTTATTTGTTCCCATTAATTGTATTCTACATTCTACACAGATAGGTCAATTAGTTAGAGAAAATCGGAAACTTTTCCTTCATAAAGGATGTTTCCAAAAATTTAAGGGGTATGCCTATAGCCAGTTATCTAAGGCTTCTAATGTTGCTAACAATCATCTTATCTTAAAACTTAGAGAATATGAATCGAAACATAGTATTTCACATACTACAACCTTGCAAGAAGCCGAATTATTATTTCAACAAAATACAGTAGATCAATTATATATTGATTCTTTTAGACAAGGCGTTAACGAATCCAAAAGATTTGAATCTCAAAAAATCTATAATACCGATCTAAAATTCCTCTATCATATTGTGCGACTTGTAGATGAATGTGAGCAAATCTTAACCTTTGGAGATTTAGATTTACAGCGTTCTAAAGAGCAAATGAAGGCTGTAAGAAAAGGTGAGCTACAAGAGGAAGAAATTAAGAAGTGGTTTAACGATAAGGAACGACAGTTAGAAGCGTTATATAATAAAGAAAATAGTCCGATTCCATATTCGCCACCAGAGGAAAAAATCAAGCAATTATTGCTCAAATGTTTAGAAATTCACTATGGAAGTTTAGACAAGTGTATTGTGGAACAACCAAAAATTACTAATCTATTAGAAGATTTAACTAATTTAGTCGTTAAATATAGAAAGTAGATATTATGCAATGTGTCATACAAGACGGTAAACTTTCTAAGAAAATCTTGTCGGAAAATTTTAATTGTCTTTTTGATAAGAAAACCGGGCTAACATTAACATATGGAAAGACACCGGAAGAAGACCCCGAATATTGCCCGTTTGGTCCAATTATTGCCGACATTGAAATTTCATCATCTAACCAATATGATATAGATCATTCTCATCCACTTAATATTATTACTAAAGGTGGATGTAATGGTGTTGGATGTAAACAATTTTGCTACAAAGGAAATACAGCGGGCAAAACTGTTAATATGTCTATAGAAATGTATAGAAAAATACTTGACAGTATACAAAAAACTACTACGCAGATTGCTTTGGGAGCCTGTGCATTATCTGCTAATCCAGACCTATGGTTAATTATGGAAGAAACCCGAATGCGTGGAATTATTCCTAATATAACCATTAATGGCATAGACCTAACACCAAATCAAGGGGAAAAATTAGCAGAATATTGTGGGGCAGTAGCAGTATCAGTTAATCCTTCTAATAAACAACAGGCTTATGATGCTGTTAAGATGTTATCCCAAGATTTTGGAATGACACAAATTAATTTTCACATTGTTTTGGCCGAAGAAACTACTACTTTTATTAAACATGTAGTAGAAGATATCAAATCAGACCCAAGACTATCAAAATTAAACGCTCTTGTTATGCTATCCTTTAAGGATAAAGCACATACAAATTGTTATAATGCAATAAGTCAACAATCTTACGATCAATTAATAGAGTGTTGTGAGAAAGCTGGACTTAGTTATGGATTTGATAGTTGTTCAGCAAAGTTATATCTAAAACATATTAGTGGAAAACCTAATGAAGCCGCATTGGCCCAATATGCTGAACCTTGTGAGTCTGGATTGTTTAGTATTTATATCAATGTTCGCGGTGAAGTTTATGCCTGTAGTTTTTGCGAAGGATTAGAAGAATGGACTACGGGAATTGATGTACTTTCGTGCAATAATTTTGATGATATTTGGAATTCAGACCGTATGATTACTTGGCGTAAAAGATTGTTAGATAATAAGCGTTCTTGCCCATTTTATCAGATTGGATAAAGGGAACCCAATTAATTCTTAAATAATAATGTCTCGAAATCAATTTAAAAAACAGCGTAAAAGACTGTTTTTGGAACACCCATATTGTTTTTGGTGTAAAAAACCGTTAATCTTAATAGATTCTAGTAGTGGTCAACTGCCAAATAATGCGGCAACAATTGACCACATTTTTAGCAAATTACACAGCGGTAGAAAATTAAGCTGTAATAATATTAATAGACATGTTTTATCATGTTATAGATGTAATCATCTACGATCTAAGCAAGAAATGAAAGTTATCTATCTTAAACAATCAAGTAAATTACCATTAGATCGTTATTCTTATAGAGAGAGAAAATATAGACTTGATCTATTAAATAATGCCATTGAACGCGGAATAGATCATTTAATAGGTGTAATGGGCAAACCAGTAAGGGAGAATATTTATGAAGATACGTCAGGGATTTGTGTCTAATAGTTCAACAAGTAGTTTTTTCATTTATGGGACTTGGATTGAAGACGATTATGATTATGCGAGATTAGAAGCTATTCGTAAAAGCATTAGAGGTTTTGGATTAGAATATCATAGACCACCAGATTGTGGAACAATATATATATATAGGTATGTCATGGGATAAAATTAAGGACGACGAAACCGGAAGACAGTTTAAAGACAGAGTGGAGTCTTTGATTAAAGATTGTCTGGCAAATCAAACAATAGTATGTGAAACATTAGAAAGTGCATGGTATGACGGATAATAGAACAAAAGGAATTAAAAGATTATGACAACGCTTTATAAATTGACAAATCCAGATTGGAAAACACGAAACGGTACTAAGTGGGGTCCAATGGTCACACATACTACTAATGGTAAGGGAAATATGTGTTCTAGCGGTTGGCTACATGCCTATAAAAGTATAAATGCCGCCGCAATATATCGTCATATGCATGTCGATGATGATTATACCGTTTTATGGTTAGCACAAGGAGTAATTGATTTATCTGACGATTATAAAGTAGCAACATCAGAACTACAAACCATAAGCATTATTCCACTTCCAAAGTTTACAAAACTTCAAATTATTAATATAACTCTTTTATCTATTTTATCAAACAGTAATCTTAATAAGAGCAAAAAGTTTATATTATGGGTTAAAAAATGGCTATTGAATAAAACTTACGTTAATTACGTTGCAAATAACGAAGATTCCTATTTATTAGAACGTGATTTTATTCCTGAAATTTCAAACTACTTAAAACGTAAAAAGGTCGATATGTGTGAAGTAGTTAATTTTATAGTTAACGTAGATAAACTTGACAATATAGTTAACTTAGCCAAAATCCTAACATAATATTTTCTCCCATTGAAGACTTAAACAGAATTTAGGAAGCAAATTTTTCAGGCAAAAAAAGAATTCTGAAGCAAAAGTAAGCATTACTAATATATCTCCAAAAAGGGAAAAAGTCAAGTTTTTTATGTAAAAGTTATGTAAAACCCGGAATTTTCCCGAAAACGGGCGATTTCGCTTGATTTTTCCGCAAAACGTGCTACAATACTGTTTTCCGCCCGGCGAAGTATTTTTTGCTAGAAAGTCTATGCTGTTTCATAGGATGTAATAAATGACAGAAATTCCAAAGTTTACCTTAGATAAATCGTCAAAATCATATCAGGAAGGTGTTGCGGCATTTTTTGGTAATGATTACAATTGTCCATATCCTATCGGTGTAGGAGAAAGATATGGATGGTTTATGGGTTATTTTGATACAAAACTATATAAATACTCCGACTCTCGTAGTGTTGGAGTTGGTTGTGAAAATAGTAAATAGGATATAATCATGCAAACCGTTAATTTTTCGACAATTCCTTTAAACGGAAAGTTTATTTGGGATAATTTTGTCTTCACAAAGGTAGATCAGCCAGAAATTAATGCTATTAGCAATAAGGGTGATGGCTATCTATTTGAACAGGATGATAAGGTGATATGTTTAACCTAATAAAGTCTATAATAATGCTTCCTGTTTATATTCTAGCTTTTATAGTAGGATATATAGCATCCGTATCCACAAGTGGCTTTATAGCCGGATATTCTCACGAAATTAATGTTCAACGGAATGTTTTAGGTAAAGAGTTTCTCAAAAGGACCGGTCAGAATGAATAATATATTATATCTTAATGTTGATATATTTGACCATATCAAAAGAGTTATTGATAAAAATCCAACTCAACAAATTCTATTGCCCCACATAGTTAATAATCAGGGAAAATGGGGTGCGGGATTTGTGTTGCCGCTTGCTAAGAACTATCCAGAAAGTAAAGCGTGTTATTTTGAATGGTATAAAAACAAACAAAGTTTATCAGCTGGATTTGGACTGGGAAGAAATCAGTTTATACGTTGTTCGGATAATGTAGTAATAGTTAATATGTGTACCCAAACCTTAGGAGGAGAAAGACCATTATTCTATAATAGATTAGTAAATTGTATGGATAATATTTATTCTGCATGGCTGGCCCATGTTAATAAACCAGTTATTATTTGTCCTAAGTTTGGCTCTGGTTTGGCGGGTGGTAAATGGGATTTTATAGAAGAATTAATTATTGATTGTTGGTGTAAACAGTCTATAGACGTAACAGTATGCTATTTATAAGGAGTAGATTAATTATGAAAATAACACCGATAGAAGTTAAAGTTGTTAAAGATTATACTATAACCCTCTCAGAGAGAGAATTACAAATATTGGCGGCTATTTGTGGGAATATTTCTGGTCTAGCTGGTTCTCCTGTCAAAAATTGTGCTTCCAAATTTGCCAGTATGGTAATGGATATGGGTTTATATGATTATGCTATAAAAAAAATACATATTGCTACAGATATGGAAGTTAGATAATGAATTTAGAGATATTATATGGTGATAATACATATTACGTCGTAGACGTAGGAAATGAATATCAGGGGTGTTTACAAGTATTAGATGAGTTCGTCTACGACCATGATAAGGAAGATATCCCAATAAGTGTATTTCATATAACTAATTTAAGTGACGGATATGGCACGGAAAGTATTATCGGATTATCTGAAGTTTTGATGATGCGAAAACTTTCGGCAGAATATGACGAAAAATCGGGCGTTAGCCCCTTGACATTTCCGCAATCCGTGGTATAATAAGTCAGTCTATCAATTTTGCCCCTTTGGAGAATATCATGGGAAATATTTCTGAAAAATTAGTTAGGTTGTCTATTGACGATGGTTATAAATTATTACGTTTGATAAGACGCCGACAAGACGAATGTAAAAAGGTTGAATTTGATAGTATTAATTATGAGAATATGCGTCAAATTAATGACAATTTAGAGGTTTTGAAACTAAATATTGCAAAACAATTATGATATTAGATAATCAAGTATTAGATACAAGACAAGTTGGGATACAAGGAAGCTATGTCTTTAAGGTACAGACAAGTGCCAAAATGATGAAGTTGTTGTCTGACTCATTATATTCAGACAAAATTTCCGCTGTTATTCGTGAACTATCCGCTAATGCTTCTGATAGTCATGTTGCCGCAGGTTGTCCGCAAAAACCATTTGATGTAACACTTCCAACATATTCAAAACTGGAATTTAGAATTCGTGATTATGGCACCGGTCTATCATTAAAAGATTTGACCGAACTATATACCACGTATGGTGATAGTAATAGAAACGAAAGTAATGAATATACAGGGGCTATGGGTATTGGGTCTAAAAGCCCATTTGCTTATACAGATTCGTTTACAGTTATATCTTATCATAAGGGAAATAAGTATGTCTGTATAGTAGCTAAAGATTCTGCCGGAATTCCCACATTAAATATAATGGAAGGGGTTGCCGCCGAAGAAGAAGATGGAATGGATATTAGTTTTATCGTCAAAAGTTGTGATACTTCACAGTTCTTAGCTAAAGCTAAAAAGATATATCAGTATTTTACGACAAAACCAAATATTATTGGATATTCAGACTTTAAATATGATAAAAAAGAGGTTATATTTAGTGGCAAAGATTGGAAAATCTATAATATAAATGATAGTAAAAGTTATGCTATAATGGGTAATATTGGATACCCGATAGATGGTAGCCATTTTACTACAGGATATAACGTAACCACTTACTCAAAGATACTATCATTAGGAGTAGAACTATCATTTAATATCGGTGATATAGATATTGATATTAGTAGAGAAGGATTACAATATAATCCATCCACCTTACAAGCTGTTAAGGCTAGATTACAAACAATATATGATGAATTATCTATCATCATCAATGATAAATTTAAGGCTTGTAAATCTCTATGGGAAGCAAGGTGCCAATATAGAGAATTATGTGCTACTTCTTTTTATAATTTAACAACAATTCTTCCCCCAAAATGGAATAATATATCTATTACAGACAGTATTAGATTAGATAGTTATAATTATCATTTTAAGTATAGTTATATTCAATATAATAATAAATTTACTACTAGAAAAGATAGATTAAACTTTACTGCTAGTAAAGATATTAAGTTTTGTCTTAACGATGTAGAAACGGGTGTCTATGCTCTATTAGAACATCATTATCCAGATAACAAAGTTTATATACTACATCATACTGGAGCCGAAGATGCTTTAGACAAAGATTTAAAAGAGGTCTGCAAAGAAATTGGTATTCCCAAAGAAGAGATTATCATAGCGAGTTCTCTTCCAAAAGTAAAAAGAGATAAGATTATACGGGGTCCAATTAAGCAATATAGATTCCTATATAATACAGGATATTCCAGAAATCAATCAGTGCTTTGGCATGGTGTAACAGTAGACTTAGATAGTGGCGGTTATTATGTAGAGTTATTATCTAGTTTTGATATCCAAAATGGAGATAATGTAATAACGAGTTCCTATCTTAACAATATTCTACATTTTGCCGAAAGTGTTAAAATCTATAGTCCTACTAAAGATGTAATCTATGGGTTTAGACCTACACAAGTTAAGAAGATTAAAAATGATCCAAGTTGGGTAAACTTTTTAGACGAAATTCGTAATAGGTTTTCTAAATTACTTATAACAAGTCAAACAAATATAACAATATTAAAGGAGAAATCGGAAGTATCAGCACTCTCTCATAACTATCTCTATAATTATTTATTAGATCAGACTCATAATATTCCACATAATAGCATATGTAAGGAATTTATAGAGAATTACGGAAGAGTAAAAAATCACTATGGGGCACAAGGAACTATAGATAATTTATCACAACTCGCACAAGAGTTAAAGATAGATATGCCAAAAATAAAGTCTTTTAATTTCCCCGAAAAGGAAAAGATATTAAAGACAAGATATCCGATTATTCAATTGCTGGATCAGTATAAATGTACTGAGAAAAATGTTAGGTTATTAGTTGAGTATATAAACATGGTAGAAAAATCATAAAGGAGATACGATATGTCAGTAAGTTTCATGTATGTTGGTGGCGATTTACATCTTCTTCTTGGCGGAAAAATTGTGTCGGTTTCGCCGGAAGATAAGTGCTATAATAAGGTTAAGTCTTTACTAAAGACGGCAACCGAAGAAGAACTACTAGAAGTAGTAAATACCTCTATGAGTATAGAGAAATATACGGGCGGGAAGGCTATGCTCGTAGGTGATAAGGTTGTATTAAATGGTAAAGAAGTTCATACAACAATTGCCAATAGAATTAGGGAATTTATGGACGAAGGTTTACCATTTGAGCATTTGCTAAAATTCTTGGATAATGTTGCTCTTAATCCTAGTTTTCGTGCCCAAAATGAGCTATTTGATTTCTTAGAGAATAAACATTTGCCCATTACAGATGATGGATATTTCTTAGCTTATAAGGCTATCAAAAATGACTGGATGGATAAATATACCGGAACTATTGATAATCATGTTGGTTGTAAACCAAATATGCCACGACCCGAAGTAGATGATGATAGAGCTAACGAATGCTCATATGGCTTCCATTGTGGTGCTATTGATTACGTTAAACAATATGGTTGTAATGCCGGTGATAGATTTGTTATAGTTAAAGTTCATCCTATGGATGTTGTGGCGGTACCAAAGGATTATTCTTTCCAAAAACTTCGTTGTTGTGAATATGAAGTGCTAAGAGAGATGGAGGAAGTCTTTAGCAAACCACTTTATTCAGCAAATGCCCAAACTGCTTATTATGGTAATGATTATAGCAATGATGATCTAGAATGGGCTGAAAGATTTTATTCAGACGATGATGATTATTATGAAGACGACGAAGACGACGAAGACGACGAAGACGACGAAGACGACGAAGACGACGAAGATGACGACGATGATTGCTGGGATCATGTATATAACGACGAAGAAGGATATGACGACGAAGACGAAGATGATAGCGAATTAGATGATACTTATACAGGTCAATCATATCAACATCCACAATTTAATACATATGGACGTGATAATTGGTGATTCCCAATGAGGAAATAATATGTTAGCACATATCTTACATTATTGGTATATTTACTATCCAGTTATGGGTTTAATAGTAGATTATGTAGAATCTCTACAAGAGCAACACTTAAAAACGGCTGACCACTTTTTAAACCTACTACTATGGCCGATAATTATGATGGCATATATATTTCATATTGTGTTTTTACCATCTAAATTAGCAAATCTAACACTTAAAGTATTGGATAAATTTAAGGGGAAATAATGGCGAATAATATAGATAAATATTACGTTTGGTCAAAAGATTTAAAGATCGTTCAAGAAGCATCTAGTCCGAAAAAGGCTTGTTATTTTGCACTTCAACGATTTGATAATCATCTTAAACTTGACGGGGAATCTATAGACCCTCTATTTTTCTACGTAGATCAAAGGGGATTTAGAGAACCCCCAAGGGAACAAGATGGCTCTTTATTATGTTTGTCTAATGAGGATTTACACCCAAAATGGGTAATTAATACCGAAGAAATATTAGCAATGTTTGGTGGGGATTAATATGACTATAGAAGAAATAGTAGAGTGTAATCCATATCTATATTTTGGTATTGGATTGTGTATAGCAACCATTATTAATACTATATTATATCTTTCTGTTAAAAATAAAGATAAGTTAAATATTGTTATCTTCTTTGGAAGTATATTAACATCATTAACTAGTCTCATGTTATGGCCATGTCTTCTTGTTATTGGTGCTGTTGTCGTTGTATGTAGTATACCTGTTATTTTATCACAACTTCTTGGTAAAACAATTCTAATTATAAAATCATGGCTAAAGGACAGAAAAAGTGCAAAATTTGTCAAGTAATATGCGGCTGTCGGACATTAATTTGTCCAAATGGACACTCATTTGAGATTAAATCTTCTGTACTACATAGAAATATAGATAATAAAACCAAACCAGCCGTAAGGTTAGAAAAATTTAAACAAAAGCGGAAAAAACCAAATCTTTCTCCTTTGGAAGACTGGACTTCTTTGGTTCCCGGTGATATAATAAGGGTTAGTGGCGGTCCAATTTGGATTAAAGCAAACGGAGAAGCTGAATATATTGGATATGAGGGTAGTTATTCGGTGTTGTCGTTAGATAGAGATTGTATTCATGCAACTCCCGTTAGGTGTAATGATGGTGGACATTGTGTAATATATATGGGGCCTGATAAACAGATGAAATCGGGTTCATTTATGAAAAAACATATAGTAATTCTTACTAAGAAAGCTAATACATAAAATGTCTAAAAAAATTAATGAATGGATTTGCTGGCTTGTAAATTGCGGCCATTATTGGGCATACTATGGTGACAATCGTAAATGCATGAACTGCCATAAGATACAGGTATTAGATTGGTTTAATGATAAATATATATCACTTTAAGGCGTCAGCATGAATATAGCAGTTGTTAGTGCATATACCGAAAATATAGCAGAATTAGTAGCACCATTATCTGCAAATAAACAAGAGTATTGCGACAAATGGGGATATAAATTCTTTTTAGATATTGTTCCGGCTACCACGGTAGAGTGGTCAAAACAAAATCAGAAAACATTTGGTTTATATAGAATTATTCTTATTAAACAACTAATGATAGATCATCCAGAAATAGATGTGTTTGTATGGATGGATAATGATGCTTTTGTAATGAATTTTAATAAACCCTTGGGCGATTTTATTATTCCTGATATAGATTTATTGATAGGCGAAGATTGGAATGGTATAAATGTAGGCGTTTTCTTTATTAGAAACAACGAACAATGTCGTAATTTTCTACAAAATGTCATAGATTATATACCACCAACAACTGATATAAGACCATATTGGTGGGTTATCAGCGAACAAAATTCAGTATCAGAATTACTTCATACGGTAAATACCGGTTTAGTTCATCATTCTTTAATTAATGGATATTTAATAGGCCCACGCAAGGATAATGATTTTAGACCATTTGGACTAGGGCCAAGGATTAGAGATTGGCAACCTAGAAGTTTTCAATTAGGTGATTTTGCATTACATCTTGTGGGCGAACATAACGAAAATAAACCAACTCTTATTAAAGAATATCTTGAGAAAGTTATTAAATAATGATAAATTACGCAATACTTGTCGGAGATGAATATGATGAGTTAAATACTCTATTAAATCACCTACAAATCTATTCTAATATAGACAATATTAAAATTTTAATAGATACCCATAAAAGATCGTCTAAAATAGATAGTTTACTTACTAAATATAATATCGTTCCAATTTATAATCCATTCAAGAATTTTTCAGATCAGCGAAATTTTCTATTAAATCAATGTGATAAAGACTATATTTTTTGGATAGATGCCGATGAAACTCCTTCGGTTCCTTTATTACAAAATTTGCCGCAAATACTAATTAGTAATCCATCAGTAGACTTAATTTATATTCCACGGGCAAATTATTTAGTAAATGACACAGGCGAATCAATTCCTTCAGATATAGGACCACCTGCTGAATCTGATGGTAGAATAGGATGGCCAGATTTTCAAGGTAGAATACATAAAAGACTATCTAGTATTAAATGGAGCGGAGAATTACACGAACAACTAATAGGTTTTACTAATCCAGCTAGTTTGCCCGCAAATTATTCGTTGTCTTTGGTCCATATAAAGAAGGTATCCGAACAAATTAAGCGTAAACAATTTTATATGTCTATAGACCCCACAAAATAATGCTAACTTTTCAATCTTTAGAGTGTCAAGATAAATTTGTATATACACTATTAAGTAAAACTAATAATACAAGTATATTGTCTAACTATAATAGTTTTTTCCTAGATATATCATGTTGTCATCCAGTTTTATCAAATAATACATATATATTTGAAAATACTTTTGGATGGGATGGAATAGGAGTAGATTTAGTAGACTATGCGGATTGGTGTGGTCCGTTTGATTGGAAAAGATGGAGAAATTCACAGTTTATACAAACAGACGTAACACAAGAAAAGTTTACCGAAATATTAAAAGAGCGTATACCTCTCAATAAAAGATGTGTAGATTATATATCTCTTGACGTTGACGATGGTAATAAAAACTATGGGCTAATAGCTCTATTAAGAATTCTTGGGGCCGGTGTAAGTTTTAAGATAATGACTCTAGAACATGAATTTCATTCACAGGGAGAATTAGTTAGATTACCATCTAGAATTTTCTTAGAAAGGCTTGGATATAAAAGGCTTTTTTCTGATGTATCTTTTAAGGATGGAAAATCATTCGAAGATTGGTGGATTGATCCGTTCTATTTTCCTACAGATATAATGGATTATAAAGATGAAAATCTATATTATGAAGATTGTATACTAAAATTAGAGAATTTTAAATGATAATATTTGTTGATATAGACGAAACAATTTGTACGCGAAGTGTCAATAGCGATTATTCTTTAGCAGAACCCATTCCTGATAGAATTGCCATAGTAAATGATGCTTATGATGATGGGCATAGAATAGTATACTATACGGCAAGGGGTGCAACCACCGGAATAGATTGGCAAGCTATAACCGAAGAACAATTGGATAGATGGGGGTGTAAATATCACGAATTACGTCTAGATAAACCATTTTTTGATATATTGATAGATGATAAGGCGTGTACTATAGCAGATATGCAATATATTCTTTATGAAAGAAATAGGAGAAATAATCGTGAAAATTCGCACTAATTTTGTGTCTAATAGTTCTAGTAGTTCATTTATAGCTATTGGAGTGGACGATCCAAAAATTGTTAAAAAACTAATAGACGCTATTGAAAGAATAGATGAAAGAAATAGCAATAGTAAATTATCTGACTATTTTTCCCATGATTATAATGGATATGCTTATTGTGGGATGAGTGTAGAAAAATTGTTATACAAATATACTATTCCACAAGCCTGTGCATATGTAGCAAAAGAATTTAGGGATAAACTAAATGTAGACGTTCATACGGATGAAGTAGATTATATTACCGGCGAGGTTTATAGCTAATAAGAAAGTACATATTATGTTATTTATACTAGAAATGGCTAATAACCATAAAGGGTCTTTGGCTCGCGGCAAAAAAATTATTGACAGTTTTAAGGTAATCACGGACAAATATCCGCAATTTAATTTTGCCTTTAAATTTCAACGTCGTAATTTAGAAAATTTAATTCATAAAGATCATATAAATGACGATGGATATATCAAGCGTTTTCGTGATACACAATTGTCTTTAGCGGATTTTACAGCATTGGTAGAATATGCTAAAGAAGCCGGATATCAAGTTGGATGTACACCCTTTGATGAAGTTGCCGTATCAGAAATTTTGCCACTAAATCTAGATTTTATTAAAATAGGAAGTTGTTCTATCAATGATTGGCCGCTACTTAATTGTATAGCAGACTCAACTCAAGCTATAGTAGCAGTACCAATTATAGCATCTATAGGTGGAATTGATAGTAATGATATAGCAAATACAATAGCATTTTTCCAGAATCGACAAATAGATTTTTCTTTAATGTATTGTGTCGGACTATATCCAACAGCTAATTATGAATTTAAACTAGATAGAATGGATGAAATAAAGAAGATGTTCCCCGATATAAAATTTGGGCTATCTTCGCATGAAATTCCCCAAAATTTTGAAGTTGTTAAAGCCGCAATAGCTAAAGGATGTGAAATCTTTGAAAGACATGTAGATATTGATTATAACAATGAGTATTCAATTCTTCCATCTGATTTAGACGAATATTTAGTTTCTGCCTTAACTACTTTAATGATTTGCGAGGATAAGAATACTGGTTTAGCTAAAGAAAAACAAAAGCTAGATTCCTTAAAAAGAGGATTATATTTTAATAGAGATGTAAAAGCTGGTGAAACCATAAATAGAAATGACATATATTGTGCCATGCCAGTTTTAGATTCAGAATTTCATTATACAGCTTTTGATTGCTCTAAATATACGTCATTTGAAGTTTGTGCAGACGCTAAAATCGGCGATCCACTATTATATAATAAAAATGTTTACTATGATTATAATAGAGATCAGATACAAATTATACATGATAAAGTTAAAACTCTACTAGATAGTAATTATATAACATATCCTAAAGGTAGTATGATAGAAATATCTCACCACTATGGTATAGATTGTTTTAATACATACGGAATGTCGATAATTACGTTAATAAATAAAGAGTATTGTAAAAAACTTTTAGTATTACTTCCTAATCAGTTGAATCTTGAACATTATCATAAAGAAAAAACAGAGACATTTTTTATATTACATGGAACTGTAGAAATATCTATTAATGGAAATACTCATATCTTACAAAGTGGCGATATGATAACTATTAATCCTATGGATAAACATACCTTAAAAGCATCCTTAAATGGTGCAATTATAGAAGAATTATCGACCAAACATAATAAAGACGACTCGTATTATACAGACCAGAATATCAACAAAACTAGAAAAACTACGGTATACATGTAATGAATATTGCTGAAAAAATACTAAAGATTTTAGAAGAACATGATTTGCACAATATATTTTGTCTTCCTGGTGGGGGATGTCTATATCTTGTAGATGCCATATCTAAAACATCTATAAGACCAGTATTTAATTTACATGAACAAGCCGCTTCTATTTGTGCAGAAGCCTATGGTCAATATCATTCTACCGCCGATGGATTTGGTTGCTTATTAGTTACTACAGGCCCCGGAGTATTAAATTCATTAACAGGGGTAGCCGCCGCATATTATGATTCTGTTCCTATGATTATTCTTTCCGGTCAATGTCCAACGCAGGACCAAATAGGAAATAGTGGATTACGTCAAAGAGGATGCCAAGAGACTGATACAGAACAAATAGTATCTCCAATAGTTAAAAAATTCTTTTCGATTAAAAAAGACGATAATATTAGGAAAATAATTAATGACGCTATTGCTATTGCTACCGATGAAAGAAAAGGACCAGTATGGATTGAAGTTCCTTTAGATGTACAAAAATATGAAAATCCTTCGGAAACTTATTCGCAATATCAAGTTTTAGTTGAAAAGATTGCTAAATCAAAACAACCAGTATTTTTAATTGGTGCCGGGGTAAAATCTGATGCTCATACTTTAGAAGTATTATATTCTGTATTAGATTCGTTAAAAATCCCCGTATTAACCACATGGAAAACCTATGATTTGTTTACTGAAAATGATCCATTATATTGTGGTAGACCAGGAGCAATAGCTGAAAGGGGAGCTAATTTAGTTCTACAAAATGCTGACTTATTAATAACTCTTGGGGCTAGACTAGATTTGCCAACCGTGGCATTTAATTATGAAAATTTTGCCCCGAACGCCGAAAAGATTATTGTAGATATTGATTTAGCGGAATTAAATAAGTTAAACTTTAACTTTAACAAAGAAAATACAACATTCTGTAATACAGACGTAGGACGCTTTCTTATTGCATTAAGACAAGAGATATGGAAAAATCAATATCATTATGTAAATAATTCTTGGCTTAAACAGTGTAAAGAATGGAAAGATAAATATCCTCTAATAATAGAAGCAACAGATAATTTATCCTTATATTATTTCTATCAACTTTTGTCAGAAAATTTAACAGAAAATAGTATAGTTGTTTTAGGAAGTTCTGGGTCTGTTAATGAAGTAGCAAATCAGGGGGCTTTAAAAATCTATCATAGCGGCACCAAAGTTATTCAATCTGGTGCATTAGGTTCTATGGGTTTTGGCATGTCTGAAGCCATAGGAGTAGCAATTGCTAGTGAAAAACCCGTCATTTGTATTGAAGGTGATGGTAGTTTTGCTATGAACATGCAGGAATTAGCAACAATCAAAGCACTTAATTTACCCATTTTAATATTTATTCTTAATAATGGTGGATATGTTTCTATCAAAAATTCTCAAAATAATTTATGCGACGGTGTATTACAAGGTGTTAATCAAAAGACCGGATTAAATCTACCAAATTATAGAGATATAGCAAGTGCTTTTGGAATCGAATATAATTGTATCTCAAAAGATAATGCCTATTATAGATTACCAGATATGGTCAACAATATAAACATACCCCAAATATGTGAGATATATGGTAATCCAAATCATCAAACAGTTCCTAGAACTAAGACATATATAGACGAAAATGGTAAGTTGACTATGGGTAAATTAGAGAATATGTATCCAATACAATAAGTTCTAAGAAAATATAGAAAGGATAATAAAAATTAAAACATTAACAGAATTATTTAATCAATATGAATCTGATAAAGGTACACTAGATATAAAACAAACTTCTTGGTACGGCAAATATGAAGAACATTGTTCATTAAATTATACCTCAGTATATGAACAACTATTATCTAGTAATAGAGAAAATATTCATAGTTTAGTTGAATTTGGTATATGTGACCAAAGATTCCCCGGAATATCTCTGAAAGCATGGTATGAATATCTACCAAATAGTAAAATCTATGGTTTAGATAATTTTTGGGGTAATAAAAAAACACAAGATACATATTTAAATGCGTTTAATAACGACAGAATATCTGTTCGTTTATGTGACCAAAATAATAGACAAAATATTATAAACGTATTATCTACAATAGAAACACCAGATATTATTATAGATGATGGAAGTCATTGGCCAACAAGTATTATGATTTGTTTAGCTACTGCATTTACATATCTCAAGCCGGGTGGTTTCTATTTTATAGAAGATTTGCAAACAAAATTATTACTTAAATATCAATCTAATAGATTTGCGTTTGATAATACGCAGATTACTGATGCTTTAATTTCATTTATATCAACATCATTCTTACCTAGACTATATATCACTAGAGATGAAAGAGAATATTTAGTATCTAATATAGATTCTGTAAATATCACTTACCATAATGGATTAGCTTTAGCGTGTATAAAGAAAAATAGATAATGAAAATTCTATTAACTGGTAAAGATGGATTTATTGGAAATAGTATTTATAAATGGTTAATTACTCAACCTCATATTGTATTTGCTCCTACTCATCAAGAAGTAGATTTAACAAATTTATCTCAAATTATAACTTATTTATCTGATAAAAAAATAGATATTATTATTCATACCGCATATATATGTGGTAAGCGTTTAAAACATACAACAGCAAATGATTCTATTAATAATCTTTTAATGACAGAAAATTTACTAAGTATATGCCATAAAACCAATATTAGATTAATAAATTTAGGTTCCGGTGGTGAATTTGACGCTGAACAAGATATACATGAAGCAAAAGAAGATGAAATATTTAAGATAGTACCAAAAAATTATGATAATTTTACTAAATCTCTTATTGCAAAACGTGTATTAAATGCTAATGATAATCATTCTCATTTAAGAATATGGGGTATATTTGGAACATCTGAAGATGACAATAGATTTATTAAAAATACTATAAATAGTATATTACAACATAAGAATATTATAATTCATCAAAATAAATGGTTTGATTTCATTTTTATAGACGATTTTATAATAATACTTAATGCTATTATCAATAATCCAAATTTACCTAAAAATATTAATTGTGTATATAATAAAAAATATACATTATTTAGTATCGCTCTCTTAATAAGAACTATTGCTAATAGTAATACGCCTATCATAGTAGAAAATAATAAAGATGGTTTAGGCTTAAACTATACTGGTAGTAGTTCTCTACTGAATAATTTATCTTTACCGCTAGTTGGATTAGAACAAGGTATTAAAAAAATGTATATGGAATTATTATGCAGTTAACACAAAAAGAACAAATAAGACAAAATAAATTAGCTACTGAAAAACCTTATGTTTATGATAAAGTTAAGAAGTTTCCAGAAAAATTAGCAAATGGCGAAAGCATAGCTATAATACAGTTGCAATATAATTATGCCTGTAATATGACTTGTCAACATTGTTCTGTTCATAGTATTCAACAGCAAGGTATTAGGCAAAATAGAAGGCGTCTAACACCACTAGATGTAGCTAATATCGCTGAACAAGCAGATAAAATGGGACTTGCACGTTTTGAGATTAATGGTGGAGAACCATTTGTATGTAAAGACTATGATGAAGTTGTAAAAGCGATTGATCCGCAAAAATTCTATATTAATAGTGTAACTAATGCATGGTTTTTAGACTTAGCAAAGGCTAAACATCTAAAAGAAATAGGTGTAGATCGTATACAAATCGGTTTAGATAGCTTAAATGAAAAAGAACATGATCTATTTAGAAATAAACCAGGGGCACATGCTAGAGCATTATCGGCAGTAGATAATTGTCTTACTGCTAATTTAGATGTATTTGTGACTACAGTTGTTACTAAACAGCGATTATATTCACAAGAATTTATGGATTTTATTAACTACTTCAATGATAAAGGTGTAGGCGTATTTATGACATATGCCAAGCCAGTAGGATCATGGGAAAATAATTTTGATATTTTGGTTGATAAAAAAGACTTGGAATATGCTACTAGTTTAGAATCAAAACATAATATTTTTAGTCATTTAACAGCGGGATATGGGCATGAAGGAGGTTGTTTAGCAAATAGATGTCTTATAGCCATAACTCCATATGGAGATGTATTACCATGTCAATATATCTTTATTAGCATTGGCAATATTTTTAATGAACCGCTAGAAACTATTATTGATCGCGGATTAAAACTAAAACCTTTTCACACTTCTAGTTGTCCAATTGCCGAAGATCGAAATTTTATTGATAAATATATTGTCAAAAAAGTGTATAATAAAACTTTGCCAGTATTAGCATCTGAGGTATTCACAGAAGAAGATTATGAAAGCTAAAAATATTACAGGACAACCACCGGGAGGTAAACGTACACCAATATCAGAATTATTACCATTAGATACTCCATTACTAATGCAAATTTTTCCGATTTATAGGTGTAATTTTAGATGTAAATATTGTACATTTTCAATAGATAAAGATAAAAGAGGATTTATATCTGATAAGGAAATATTCCCACTTGATTTATTTAAACGAATAATTAATGATAGTGTATATTTTCCATCTAAAATTAGAGTATTACGATTTGTTGGAATGGGTGAACCATTATTACATCCAGACATATTAGAAATGATAGCCCATGCTAAAGATAGTAATAAATTTGAAAGAATAGAACTTTTAACAAATGGATCGTTATTAACACAGAAAATTTCAGATAGTTTAATATCTGCTGGTTTAACCAAACTATTAATTTCAATACAAGGAACTTCAAAAGAAAAATATAAAGAAATATCTGGTGTTAATCTAAATTTTAACGATTTTATCAATAATATTCGATATATTTATGATAATCGCAAACAATGTCAAATTCATATCAAAATTATAGATTGTGCCCTAGATGGAATAGATGACGAGATGTGGTTTTTTGAACTATTTGGAGATATATGTGATACAATAGGAATAGAAAAAGCCGGACCAATATATCCAGATGTAGCATATAATAAAGAAATTCCTACGGGAGATATCAATCAATATAATTGCGAAGCTGGAAATAGCAATATATGTACACAGCCATTTTTCTCGATACAAATTAATCCAGATGGAAATGTCGTACCATGTTACTCCATTGATTATCCTAAAATAATGGGCAATATTAATACTGAATATATTGTCAATATATGGAATGGAAAAATATATAATCAGTTTAGACATGATATGCTTTCTGGGATTTCCTGTAATAATATTTGTGAGAATTGTCTAATATTTAGACATAGATCATATCAAGAAGATACATTAAATGATAAAAAAATACAAGAATTAAAAGAATGCTATAAACGGTAATTATATGTCTTTCATTTCTCATACAAAATGGTGCTATAAAACATTTAATATAGATATAATGGAACCATGTAGTAAATCAAGATTAATAACTGATACAAGATATAAATCATTTTGCTCTATAGTTTTTGATTATCTAGATATAGATTCGACAACAAGAAATATAGTATTTCCAACTGATGCAGAAGATATCCTAGGAGTATATAATATATGGGTTCCTCAACATAGTGAAACAGCAGCGTGTATATGCTATAAAAATAAAAATCCACTAAATGATCAATTGTTTTATTGTGGTAGAGATATTTTAAGATCACTATCTGATCATATTCAACTGTCGTCTGAAACAATTTTAGTAACATCAAATGGTGACTATAATACTCATCTAAGTGATATAGAAAATATTCCTCATAAAGCCTGTATGGCCGGAAATTTATATATTAACGATAAAAAGTATATTCCACTACCGCGAAGCGTAAGAGCCAAATCGCTAAATGATGAAAGAATTTTATTAGACTATTATAATCAACCCGCTGTAAAATATAAAGATGTTTATATTAAATTTAGCTTAGAAACTAATAAAGATAGAACATCTATATATAGTTTATGTAAACAACTTAATTTAACCAAAGATGATAATGCGGAATTATGGCCGGTTAAAGAATGGATTCGTCAAGCTAAAGAACATTATTTTGTAATTTCTCCTGAATCTGCCGGAATTGACAGTGCAAGAACATGGGATGCGTTATATGTACAAAGTATACCGGTTGTAAAGCGGTCTATTGTAACAGAATTTTATTCACAAATATTTCCTATGGTTATATTAGATGACTGGAATGAATTAAAAAACTATAAATTTGATTGTCAGTTATATCATAATATCATGTCGAAATATCCAAACTATATACAATATTTAGATTCACAATATTTATTTGAGTATCTTTTATCAAAATTAGAGGTATAATTATGAAAATCCGCCAAAGTTTTGTTTCTAACAGTAGTAGTTCAAGTTTTGTTATTGCTTATAAAACATCGGAACAATGTCCCCACTGTGGTATTACCCCAATTGATATAGTTGATTTAATTAGAAATTATAACGATTCATGTGGCGATACAGAACTTCAAAATGATAGTGCCGATGAAATTGTTAAAGCCTATCAGGACGATTTAGCGGCATTAAATAGAGAAAAAGACTCTTTATTAAAGAGACCACGCGGGCAATGTGCTTATGAATGGAGTAATACTTACTTAGTTTGTCAGGCATTAGAAGATAATCAAAAAGAAGCCGAAAAAACTCAACATCTTTTAGATCATGCTCTATCACTTATAAAAAATAGATATAATATAGCGGCGATTAGAATAGGTAATCATGACGCGGCATTAAATGGTCTATTAACTGAACAGATTAAAAATAAATCAGTGATTCTTTTAGAAGGAGATGTAGAATGAAGATTAGATCGGGATTTGTATCAAATAGCTCGTCAAGTTCATTTTGTATTATTGGAATTACGTCAGAACAATTAATAGATGAATATGTAGAAGCTGCCGGATTAGACCTGAATAATTTAGAAGAAATTGGACAAGGCGGGATATATAGTGGAGGATATTTTGATTTATATGGCAATAATTGGGAGGGCGAAGGCGATTTCGATTATGCTGGTACAGACGCCGAAGAACTGCTAAAGAATATGAGTATTCCAAAAGCATGTAAGCATGTGCAAAAATGCTTAAAACAAATCTATAAATTAGATATTCCTTTAGAAGAGATTAATTTTCATTATGGAGAAGTATCTAACTAATAGAGATAAAAAAACGACAACCAAAACAAGGTAAATTTTGGTGTAGTAAATGTGATGAGCAATTAGTAAGGGCTAATGGAAGAAAATGTCCTAATTGTGGATATAGAAATGATATTAAAAGAAATAGAAAATAATAAATGTGAAAATCCAGAGCATAATCCGCTTGATCCATCATTTTATTCTTACTATCTTTTACTTAATGCCGGGATTTACGAATGGAAATGTCCTGGATGTGGACAAAAAACAGTGTTTAAAATAACTGAAAATATGATAAAGAAAATTAGGAATATGATAAAATTATGTCAAATGAAACAGTAAAACCACCAATTGGCGTAAAACCACAATGGTTATTAGCAGAAGAACGCTTAAAAGATTTACTTAGTGCAACTATTAGATATGCTTATGCTAATATATTACCTCCCGAGGAATGGGCTACAGAAATAGGCCACATTATACAGCATCTACTAACTAATGGTAGAGATATAACAATTTCAGCTATAAAAGATAATAAATAATAGATGATAAAACTTATGAATACTAAAATAGTTTATATAACTGGATGTCTTGGTTTTATAGGTGGATATATTACTAGGGCTTGTTTAAAACGCGGATGGTATGTCAGAGGTATAGATAAAATAACGTATGCCGCAAATCCATCTCTTTTAGACGAATTTAATCAATACGAGAACTTTATTTTTGAAAAGTTAGATATTAATGATATACCATTCTTATATGATTGTGATTATATTATAAATGCTGCTGGAGAATCTCATGTAGATAATTCAATAATTAGTAGTAATGATTTTATTCATACTAATATTAATGGTGTTAAACATATACTTGATCTAATAAGACTTAATAGAAATGAAAAGAAGCCAATTTTTCTTCATTTAGGAACTGATGAATGTTATGGTGATAGTGCTATAGAACATAAAGAAACAGATTTATTATCTCCAAGTTCGCCATATTCTTGCACTAAATGTTGTTCAGATCTTTTAATTCAATCCTTTAATCGTACATATAGTATACCATATATAATAGTTAGACTGAGTAATAATTATGGTATCTCACAATACGTCGAAAAACTTATACCAAAATGTGTTAAATATCTAAAATTAGGTAGAAAAATACCTTTGCATGATTTTGGTCAAAGTCGTCGTATCTGGTTACATGCTTCAGATAGTGCAAATGCTATACTAACTTTAATAGATAAAGAAGTAAAAAATGATATATATAATGTTAAAGGTGATTATGAATGTATAAATAAAGAAGTTGTAGATAAAATATGCAAGCTATGTAATATAACGAACATTGAAGAACATATTATTTATGGTAAACGCCCCGGACAGGATGAACAATATAAAATGGACGATTCTAAGATTAGATCGCTTGGATGGAAACCATTGATAGATTTTGATAAAGAACTTCCAAATATCGTTAAATTTTATTATAATAATTTTATATGGTAAAATGCTACGATGGTGTAAAAATGATAAAAAATATTTATGAATCAAACGAATTTAACTTATATACAAAAACAAATATTATATGGATTATTATTAAGTGATGCTGGTCTATATATAGATTATAGAAATAAGAATCCAAAGCCGATATTTCAATTATCTAGCATAACAAAGTCTTTCATAGAAGATATTAAAAATAATATACCTTTTATATATGGTCCTATAATTATTAGAAAATCATATAAGACGCAAACTTATACAGCTAAAGAATCTTACTTATTAAGATCACATATAGATAGTTATTTAATAAAAGAATATTATAGATGGTATATACAAAGAAAGAAAGTTGTTCCAAAAGATTTTATATTAACACCATTAATACTTAAATATTGGTTCTATGGCGATGGAAGTACATCATATAAAACTAAAGTTCATAATACTGTATGTTTAACATTAAGCTCAAATTCATTTACTCTTGACGAAGTTCAATTTTTAATTAAACGGCTAAATATAGATTGTGGATTATCTGGATTTTTTATACATAATAATAAAGGACCAGAAATACAAACAAATAATACTAAATTGATTCAAAAATTTTTCGATTATATTGGTAATTGCGATATTATAGATTTTAAGTATAAGTGGAAAATACCTTACTTTATTAAAGGAGATAAATATGAAAGTAGAAATAGTTTCGCCGATTGATAACGATATTCCAGTTTCAGAAATGAAGATTGGAGAAGTTGGAATAATTACACGATGGCCTTGGAATGAGTATCTGGGATTAATACTAACTAAATGTAACGAAAATTTTCTTGTAGCGATAGCATCGAATGCATATTGGGATAATTGTAATGGTCTAACCGGTGCGTGTAGGGTTAAACTCCTTCCAGAAGGAACAATATTAAAACTAGTTAAGGATGATGATGAATAAAAGAGATATACCTTTTGCATCTATAGTTCAAGGGCAGGAAGAAATAGATGCCGTAAATGAAGTTTTAAATAGAAAGCCATGTTGGAATGTTCCTGGTCCATCCTGCGAAGCGTTAGAAAAAGAATTAGCAGATTTTCATCATAAAAAATATTGCATTGTTGTATCTAGTGGAAGTATGGCTAATCTTATAGCTATGTCTGCGTTTAATTTTCCAAAAAATAGTCGTATAGCGACAGCAGGAGTAGGATTTCCGGCAACTCTTAGTTGTATTTTACATAATAAATTTATTCCAGTATTAATAGATTACGATATTGATACATTAAATGCTTCTCTAGATGAACTAGAAAGGATTCTGAGACTATATCATGTCGAAGGAATAATATTAGCGAATACACTTGGTTTACCTTTAGATTTCTCCAGAATTAATTATTTAAAAAATAGATATGGATTTAAATTTATCTTAGATAATTGTGAAGCAACTGGTTCTAAATATAATAATAAATTTACAGATGAATATGCTGATTGTTCTACTGGTTCTGGTTATAGTAGCCATATACTATCGTTAGGTGGTGGAGGAGGATTTATACTAACAGATTCTTCGGATATTTTTCATAGAAGTAGAAGTTTAAGAGATTGGGGACGAAGAAGCGTTAGATGTGGACAAATATATACAGAATTAAATACAACAATTAATGATATTCCATATGATAGTAATTATACATATGATACCATTGGATTTAATGCTAGATGGCCAGACATGAACTGTGCATATGGTAGAGAACAATTAAAAAGACTTCCGCGATTTTTAGAGATTAGAAAAAGAAACTACCTATATTTACAAGAATCTTTAAAAGACATTATACAATTAAAACAAACCACAATACTAAATAGTTCAGAACCATCATATTTTGGATATTGTTTAACACTTACTAAAAATAATACAGAGTTAAGAACGAAATTTTCAAATTATTTAGAACAAAATGGATGCAGACATAGACTATTTTTTGCTGGAGTAATACCATACCAACCAGCTTATACTGATTTAGTTTATCATTCATTAAATACAGGATTTCCTATTGGTGAAAGATTAATGAAAAGCTCTCTATGGGTAGGCGTACATCAGGGGTTATCAATTGACGATATGCAATATGTTTCCGATGTAATTCACCAATTTTTTGCCGAAAATCCCTGAAATTTCGCCGTAATTTCTCGAAATTCCGCAAAATAGGGTTGACTTCTCCGCAAAACGTGCTATAATGCTTCAGTGATGAGTAATTGTTGAAGTGCCTATCGGTCCAAGTGGGAGGATTTACGGCTGATTTTAATAGTTCGCGGAAAGGTGAGCCGTTTACTTACTGAAAATTCGGACTATTAAATTGAAACCTATTGTGGATGATATTCCTTGAACGGAAGGAAATATTCTACGGTATCCGATAATACCACCCTTCAACGATTACTTTTTTACAACGCATATTTTAAGTAAAGGAATAAATAAATGAGTTTAGAGTCTTGGAAGAAAGAATTTTATCCCATTAATGCGTCTAGCACAAAAATTGAAGATGCTTTGGATCATTCTATTAAGAAATGGGAAGGATTACATAAAGAAAATCTACAAAAGCACAGTGTAAGCTTCTATGATAATAGAGAAGTACGAGATAATACTTCAAATCGTTTAGTAATTGATTGTGGTTCTTGTGCGTTATGTTATCATTATGAGTATAGAGATAAAAATTCTATAGAGTATAGATGCAGTACATGTCCGTTATACATAGTATATGGTGGTAGATGTGATAGACAAAAATGTAATAGTAGCGGTAGATCAGAAAATCCTTATGTTGACAGCGTAAGAAATAATGATCCGTCGTTAATGTTAAAATATCTGTATATGGCAAAAGGATTAGTTTTACAAAATAAAGTAGAAGCTCCTAGAAATGAATTAACATCTAGTATATTGATAGAACTGCAAAAGGAATTAGATAAAAATCCAGCAGGAAATACAAAAATCCAAACTTTGGGAGATTTATTGTGTTTAACCGGGCAAATGTTAGATAACGCGGAAAAATATTGGGCGAACATGAAAGAACCTTCTACTAAAAGAACTATACAGAATATAGCTAAGGAAATAGCATTTTTTCTATCGAAAAATAATTAATATATGGCAACAATTTTAAGGCTATTTAATAGGAGAAAATAATGACGCAGGCGGAAGATTATGACTATAAATGTATGAGAATAATAGTAGTTTCGGTTGTAGTTGTTATATTAACAATAGCAACACTAATATTCTCTAATGATGTTATTGGACAATATAATATTTCTCAAAACTTAGATAAAGGATTTATTCAGCAATACGACCATCAGGGTAGACTAATATGGATAAAGGATTTAACTAATGACACCAGACGAAATTCAAAAACACAATAATATCATTGATAATATGACTCAGCTAGAAATGGCTAGATTATGGCGTTTTGCCCCATCTGGTGATATCTATTTTGACGACAGATTACCGTTTTTTGACCGTTTTAATAAGCGTTTTAGAGAATTGGGTGGAATGTCACCAGAAATAAGTAAAAGCATAGGATGGGCATAAGCCACATAATGAGGAATTAGATATGACTAATTTTGACATAGCCACTGATATAACTCAAAGACTTCTAAATCTTGATCTGATTAAACAGGAAAATTGGGCACAGATTATATTAGAAATAGAAGACTGTTTAGACTCCGTGGAAAACGAAAGAATTGGACCAGATAATGATAATTGGGATGATAATGTCTATTTTAGCTAAGGATTTAATATGAAAAAGTTCCCCATCTTATACAAAAAGAGTTCTAAGGATAAGATTTCCGAGTGGTTAATTTATGCCAATAACGATAGGAATTCCGCGTCATATACTACGGAATTTGGATATTCGGATGGTAAAAAACAGTCTACAACTGTTAATATTAGCGAAGGAAAAAATATAGGTAAAGCTAATGAAACTACCCCGTATGAGCAAGCCTGTTTAGAAGCCGAAAGTAAATGGAATAAACAAAAAGATAAGGGGTATACTACAAGTCTATCATTAGTTGATGCTCCACGTATTAGTCCTATGTTAGCTCATAAATATGATGACTATAAACATAAGATTAAATGGCCGTGTTATGTACAACCTAAACTAGATGGTTTGCGTTGTTTAATATATCGTCAATCATGTGGAACAATTGTCTTACAATCTAGACAGGGTAAACAATTTAATTCGCTACCTCATTTAGTAGAAGAATTAGATCGGTTAATGTTTAAAGATGGAATTATTTTAGATGGAGAATTATATGTTCATGGGGAAGAATTTCAGGAATTAATTCATCTAATTAAGCGTGATGAACCACATAAAGATTCTGTAAAAATTGAATATCATATTTATGACTGTTATGACCCCAAAAATTTATCGTGGCCTTATAAGGCTAGATTAGCATATCTTGAAAATCTAAAGTTACATACTAGTGTCAATTCTATTGTTAAATATGTCAAAACTGACATACTAACCAATGAATCATTCCTGTTAAAAGAAAAGGATTGGGCGAAACAAAATGGTTATGAAGGCGTTATGTTAAGAAATGCTGACGCCTCATATAAGGTAGGACACCGCAGTTATGACCTTCTCAAAGTTAAAGAATTTCAAGATGATGAATTTGAGATTGTGGGCGGCGAAGAAAATAAGGGGCGACAAGAAGGACAGTGTTCGCTAATATGTAAAACAAAAGAAGGTGCCACGTTTAAAGTTAAACCAGAGGGTACTGACGAGCAGAGACAATGGTATTGGGATAATTTAGAAAGCATTATAGGAAAAATGCTCACAGTGAGATTTTTTAGCTACACAACATCTAAGACACCAGTACCTCGTTTCCCAATAGGTGTAGCTATTAGAGATTATGAATAATTTAAACAAACGGAGAACTAAGACATGAAGTTGATTACATCATTAGTTGGAATTATTTTACTTTTAACTATTTGCGTAACAAATACAGAAGCTAGGGGATTTAGGAGAACTAGTAATTCTGGTGGCGGAACATATAATTCACGTAATGAACCACTAGATCAATCTCCTACATATAAAAATGAAAGATTATTACTAAAATTAGTTAATGAAAAGAGAAAAGAGTATAATTTACCACCTTTAATATTGGATAGACGCCTGCATTTACAAGCTAGACAACATTGTTGGTGGATGGCTAGAAGTCGTAATATGACTCACTCTACCGGAGTAGCTGAAAATATTGCTATGGGTCAGCCTACGGCAACAGCGGTTGTTTCTAGCTGGATGAATAGCCCCGGACATAGGGCTAATATATTAAACCCTTCTTATAGAAGAATAGGATTAGCCGGATATTATTCCACTAATCGCGTAACATTCTGGTGTCAACAGTTTGAATAATTTTGTTCCAATTACACAAGTATTGAAAGGATTTATTATGAGTAAGAAGTTAACGATTGCAAGAGCTAAGGAATTATTGACAAAGTTCGTAGATTTGAAGAAAGAGGGTCAAATAGACCTAAATTGTTGTGATAGCGAAGATTTATACGCCGATGTTAAAGAAGAGTTAAATCTTTCAGATAAAAGAGATATACGTCTTAATATAGATTTAACAGGCGTAGAAATTCCTAATTCAGTAGATGAAAACTATAGTGCTGAATATACTGTAACCGTTAAGATCGGAAACAAAGTTATTAGTAATGACAATATTAGTGTCGAAGTAGACTATGTAAATGATTGTGACGATTAAGAGTTTTTAGTTTTATTATAACGATAAGCGGGCTAGATGTAACAATTTAGCCCGCTTATCTTCTTCTGTGAAAGGAAAAGTTATGCCTAGAGCGATTAAAAATGCGGCGAACAACGTATCTAACAGTGCGGAGTGGGCTAGTTTAGTTTTATCTAAAGTAAATGATATTATAGACGCCATTCGTGACAATCAAAGTGTGGAAATGGATGTAGAGATTCCGTTAGGTGATAATATAGCACACTTATTTAGATTAGACCATTTAGAAATAGACGGAAAACCAATTGTTTTGCGAGCAAAAGTTACCGTAAAATTACCGGAAACCCCAGAAAATTCCGAAGTTTCGACTTGACAAGTGCGGCGGAATATGGTATAATACTTGTGTTATGTAAGAAGAATAATATTCCGTATAAGATTATTGAACATGCCACTAAACAGCAAAAAATATGGTGGCAACATGAGAAAAGTTTTTTAGACGCTATAACACATAGATTTATTAGAATTGCTCTAGAAAAACCTATGCGGATATACTATTATTTATTGGTCTTCTAAAAACATTGGTCTTGACTTTATATTGAACAAGGAGAATTTGTGATGCCTAACAAGCAACTAATTAAGTATGTAAGAGACAAGCGTGGTAGTAGGATTGGCGTTTTACTGGCCATTGGTAAGGATTTAATTGGATGGTCTAAACTACATTGCGGTCTAGACCGGTGGGATAGAGAGAAGGGTTTAGATATTGCATATGGTCGTGCTATTAATGGTTCTAATATAGAACTGCCGACGATTATTAAGAACGAAATGGAAGATTTTACCTATAGAGCTGGAAGGTATTTCAAGAATGAAAACTAATATTATTCAAGAAACTATACCTATCGGAATAGATATTTCTTTAACAAGAAAAGAAGCAGAGATATTAGCCGCTGTATTAAATAGAATAGGTTTTTCTAGAGCAAACGGAATATCGAAGTTTATTTCTGAGTTATTTGATGAACTATATGATCGCAAATTTTGTGATAATGTCAATAGTTATGATGTATTAGTAGATGGTAATATAAAGGTCATATAATGGCGAATAAAGATTTATTTACACAATCAAGAAGAAATGTGCCGGTTGCAGATACGGTTAATAATGCCGGTGGTCTAGCTTATAATAGATCGCACAAGCAAACCCTTGCACAAATAGCTTGCACAAATACCTTTAACGGTACATTTTATACAGATTCTAAGCAAAATTTAGAATTGGCAAAAGAGGCTGTATATAATCTAAAGAGCGACCCAGAATTTATTGCTAAAGTTGCATTATATTCTAGAGATAAGGGTTATATGAAGGATATGCCAGCATTCTTGTGTGCATTTTTAGCCACTACTAATAGACCAGACCTATTTCATCTAACATTTGATAGAGTCATTACTAATGGTAAGATGTTAGGTAATGTTGTTCAAATAGCACGGTCTGATTGTTTTGGAAGTCCGGCTAATTTATCTGCCGGAAAATGGCGTCATGCTATTCGTGATTGGTTTGTTAATAGAACGCCAAAGCAATTATTTACTGATGCTACTAGATCATGTGTAAAAATGTCAGATATATTAAGAATGGCACATCCAAAGCCGGATTCTGACGATAAAAATGAGCTATATAAGTATTTCTTAGGAAAAGAATATAAAGTATCAAAATTACCGGAACCAATTCGCTCTTATGAAAAATATAAGTCCGGTAAATTAAAGACTATGCCCGACGTAGATTTTCAGTATTTAACATCATTACCAATTGGTGAAAGTGAATGGGCGGAAATCGCTAGAAATGCTAATTGGACTATGACTAGAATGAATTTGAATACATTCCAGCGTCACAATGTATTTAACGATAAAGCTATGGTAAAATTAATAGCTAATCGTTTACGTGACCCGGAATTAATTCATAAGTCTAAGGTATTCCCATATCAGTTATTTGTAGCATATCAAAATACTACAGACGTTCCATTTGAAATTAAAGAAGCATTACAAGATGCTATGGAAATAGCTATAGATAATGTCCCGGTTTTTGATGGACAAACATATATAGCCGTAGATGTTTCTGGTTCTATGCAAAGTGCCGTTACTGGAAATAGAGGTAGTGCTAGTAGTTGTGTTAGATGTATTGATGTTGCCGCATTATTTGCCGCATCTTACTTGAGAAATAATCCATCGTCTATTATTATGCCTTTTAGCGATAGATTATATCCTAATTTCCATATGAATCCTAGAGATTCGGTAATTACTAATACTAAAGCATTAACTTCAATTCCATCCGGTGGAACTAATTGTGGACTAGTTATTGAAGACTTAATTAGACGAAATGTTAAGTGTAATTCTATCGTCTTTATAAGTGATAATGAATCATGGTTAGATTCCTATTGGAATAGAAATAGTGCGACTGGATTAGCTAGTGCTTGGAAAGAATTTAAGAAGAGAAATCCAAAAGCTCGAATGGTATCTATAGACCTAACCCCTAATTCTAGTACACAAATTAATCAAAATAAGGATGTACTACAAATTGGTGGATTTAGTGATACAGTTTGGGATGTTGTTAATACATTTTTGACCAGCGGCCATGAAGTTGACCATTGGATATCAGAAATAGAGAAAATTAGATTATAAGGCAATTCGACAGAGAGGTGTCTAGAGAGAATGTATTGTAGGATTACATCTGTTAAATGTCCCATCTTACAAATAATTTGTCTCTCTATAATATTCATCCTAGAATGATAGCAGGATTACATCTGCAATTACGTATCTTGCTAATAATTGGTCTAGGTATTAAAATAAATCAGAATGTTCGATAGGACTACATCTTTAAATTGTCACGTCTTATCAATTTCTTGTCTGATTTTTCTTTTTTGTAAAATTTTGGGTCAATAAATATGAAATATCTATTAATTATATGTCTAGTAATATGTGCATCTAACGCCTTTGGACAATGCTATCCATTTATTCCTCCTACATATCAAGCACCTAGATATTTTACATATTCCCCAATGCCGGGAATTATAAATATTGGTAATTCTTATACATTTAATAGACCTGTATATGACACTAAATCTTACTATAATTATCCTTCTATAAATAGACCATATAGATATCCATATATTTATAGACAATATTCCCTACCCGCTATGAATAGTAGATTATATCACTATTTTACAACTCCCGGTGGTTTTCATTCCGGTCAATATATGTCTCTTGGTAGTACATTGTAATACAAATCTATTGAGTGGTACAAATGACTAATTCAGAATATCTTATTGAAGCAGGTAAGATTTTTCCTGGTGTCAAGGTTTGCGAAAGTCCTAACCATCCCCTATTGATGGACCTAGCACAAAAACATAGCCAATATATGGCAAAAGTCCAAAGATTAGGACACCAAAACTTCCAAAGTAGATATGAACTAATTAAAGATATGTTAGATATGGGGGCTTCTGAAATTGCCGCTATGTCATGGTTTGATGATCCGCAGGATTTATCATTAAATAAAGTTGCAGAAGAAATGTACAAAAGTTGGCGTAGTAGTGCTGGACATTGGAAAGTAGCTAGTGTTAAACATGCGTTTGCCGGATATGGGATGGAAAAAGGTCTTAATGGGATTTGGTATTCAACAATTTTGACGGCTGACTAATATGTACATTATAGAGCGTATAGCGACATTTATGTGTGTGAGATTTGGATGTATCTTATTTGGACATAAGAGAACTTCTATTATGGAAGACTTATCAAAGAAACAATATTATAAAGTGTGTTACTTATGTGGAAGTAAAAGAAAAATAACAGCTGAAGAAGCTGATAAATTACTATTTCCAAATTAAATAAAATAGGATTATTTTATGTATAGATTAGAAGACTGGTATATTACCGGAAAATTTGCAACAGCATTTGACCATAAATACTTAGCCCCCGAACAAGTTAAACTTTACTTAACTGGTAAGGTATATGGACATGAGAGATATAGTGATGGATTTGATGTCCGTACTTCTGCTATTTTAGAAGTGAATAATGAAAATAGAGTAATTACTACTTATAATGGCTCCAAATACTTGCTTGGAAAACCATCAGAAAGTTATGTAAATTGGTGTGCAGAAAATAATGTTCATGTCCCAACAGATAAAGAACCAATTAAACTTCATAAAGTTGATTAACTTACTGATATATAAAAAGAAAATTAACAAATTTTTACTTGACTAAATCCCCGAAAGGTGTATAATATAATGAATGTAAGACTGGTCAAACTAGTTTCCGGCGAAGAAATTATCTGTGAATTTGACACAATAACAAAGACTACGAAGGTAGAAGAAGTAACATTCTCAGATGATTTTGTATTGTTAAAAAATGCCGTCCAATTAGGTATGGACCAAAGTAGTGGAAAATTAAGACTTATTCCATATCCAATGATTGCCAAAGCCGACGAAGTATTAGAAGTAAATAGAATACATATAATGTTTGATATTAATGTTAGTGATAATTGTAAAGAAGCATATTGTAAACAATATAATAAGATTATAGAACCAACAAATGAACTAATATTATGATCTTTAATTTGCAAATCGTTATACATTACTAAGACTTACGGTGGGTTTGTGGAGTATAATCATTTAACCGTCTCCTATTAGGAGTTGCAAATATGAAGGTTTTAGTGGGCGTAATTGCACGAAATGAGCGTGATGAAATTGGTATAGTTATACGTCACAGTCAATTGACGGGTTTATATACGGGAATTACATTGGACGGGTTGTATTGGGAATCTATGTTGCCACATTATGTAGCTCATAGTGTTAATGAATATTGGAATTTGTATCAAGATCAAAAATAGGAAGAAAATGAGAGAAACAGTATCGTCAGAAATCGCATATGGTGAAGTATTAGCTGGCGTAGAATATCCAATTACCTGTAGAGGAAGAGACTTTATAGGTATAAAATATAAGGGCGGAACTAGATATATACCAAAAACACATATTTCTAGAAAGAAAATCTTTACTAAAGACAACGAAGATAATCTCCCGACCTATGAAGAAATTATCCTAGAAGAAACCAAGGATTTTACATAAGATCATATACACTATCGTCTTAGTAAACATTAAAATATAAAATTCTCACTCTCATTCGGTGTATAATATAAGAGGAAAAATATATGTTTAAGAAACTAATTTTAGCGTCTATTATTGTCGGCCTTATTTCCCTATCGGGGTTATGCGGCGAACCAAAAGCAATCATTCAAGCAAAAGCTACGGCAACTATCGGGGAATCTGTATGGTTGCGTACAACAGGCTCATTAGGTAAGAATTTTCAATGGAAGGTATTACCACCCGCACTAGAAGAAAATGTTACCATATTACCAATTTTCGGCGGTATGGATAAAGATGGAAAACCCATTGTGAGTTATTGGGCACATTTTTCATCTGCTAAAGCATGTACGGTATATTTCTTATTTGTAGCTACAGAAGGTGATAAATCTGACATAGCTTTACATGTATTATCTTATGGTGGCGGGGATACTCCTACACCACCTAATCCACCTATTCCGCCACCCGATCCTATTGTGCCGGAAATTCCTAAACCATCTGCCGATATTGTATTATTAGTACAACCAATATCACAACTAATGGTAAATACTGATAAGGTTCAATTAAAGAAAGATATTGCTAATCTTAAACAATTTTATACAGATATGGCAGATACAGTTGAGAAAGATTCAACTAGTAAGATTATTAAAACTACAGAACATGTTAGACAAACACATATTAATGCCGGAAAATTGATGTTCGCACAAACTGGTATAAAAGGTAAATATACTGGATTAGCAGATGCAATTAATAGTGCATTAGCAACTAAACTAGGGTTGGAAATTGTAGAATTATCAGATAGTAAACGGGCTGATGCCGTTAATGTTTTTCGTGGAATAGCTTGGGTTATGCAGGAAACAAATAAGAAGGTATCTAAGAAAGGAAAATAATTGTGAAAATTAGAACATATTTTGTGAGTAATTCTAGTAGTTCTTCTTTTACTTGTGATATTTCTGGAAGAACTGAATCGGGTTGGGATATGGGGCTTGGCGATGCAGAAATGGTGGAGTCAAAATGGGGTACATATAGTGAATCATACCTTCTAAAAGACTTTGACGAAATAGAAGAAGAAATGGAAGAAAAAGAAGAAGGCAGTAGTGAAGATTTAAGATATTATATTCCTGATGAATATTGTCCATTATTTAACCTAACAAAGATACTAAAGTCAGATATGGTAAATTATCTAGTTAAAGAAACCGGTAAAACTATCGAGCAAATAAAACAAGAAATTAAAGATAAATTTGCTGATTTAGCAAAATTAAGAGAATACTTAAAGACATGAGTATGACGATTAAATATCCTGTGAATTATAACTATTTTGATGAATGGTCACCAAACATGGCTTATATTTTAGGATTTACTATTACAGATGGATGCTTAGAAAAAGATACTAATGATAATCACAGACTAACTTTTAACATTAAAGATAAATCTATTCTAGAATTTATTAGAAACGAAATATCTCCAACAAGACCTATCTTTGAAAGAACTCGATATAGAAACGATACTAGAACTATAGGATATGAATTAAGACTGCATAGTTCAGATCATATGTCAAGCAAATTAAAAGAATATGGTATGAGTTGTAGGAAAACAGGTAAAGAGATTTGTCCGAATTTTATTCCTGTGGAATATTTTGGAGATTATTTTAGAGGAGTATTTGATGGTAATGGTTGTATAAGAATAACTAAAAATCATAATATATTAAGTGCTAGATTTAAGATTACATCAGCATCAAAAATATTTTTAGAACAATTAAATACCTATCTTAGTAATAATTTATATGTCTATTTTAGACAAAAGGAAAATGTATATGATTTATGTACATCTACTAAAGATAAAATTAAAAATATATTTCACTTAATGTATAATGGAAATTTTACATTAGAACGTAAATATCACATATTTAAGAAAGCAATAGAATTATGAAAGTGGCAACTATTAATAATATAGATAGAGTAGGTGGATATATTCCTAATCCAGAAGGAACTGCTTTATTCTGCGAGTTACTATTAAAATGCGGACATAATCCCGATGGACATGATATTGCAAAAAACATCTTCTTGGATGACGAAAAGAAAGATATTATTTTAGCATTATATTTAATGAAGGCATTTCCTACATGGATGGCTGGTAGCCAAGGAATAGGAGACTGCGTTTCGTGGTCATGTGCCCATAATATAGATGTGCTTGCTGCTGTACAAGCATATTTACAGCAATTACCAGAAGAAACTCCGTATACTGTATGTAGTGAAGCACAATATGGATTTATGAGAGTTGAAGTATTTGGTAAACCTGACTATGGTGGAGACGGATGTTATGGTGCTGCTGCCGCTAAATCAGTAATGCAATATGGTTCATTACATCGTAAAAAATATGATCTTGGAAAAGGTTTTGATTTTACAACATATAGTGGTAGTAGAGCTAAAACATTTGGGGCAACAGGTGTTCCAGATGAATTAGAACCAATTGCAAGGGATCATATAGTTAAAACGGCGACATTAGTGACTAACTTTGAAGATGCCGCTAAGTTTATTATGAACGGTTATCCCATTTCTAATGCTCATGGTTCAAATCCAACTTTTACAGGTAAAAGAGATAAAGACGGATACGGTCGTGGGAGTGGTTATAGTCATGCTATGAATTATATTGGTGTTAGATGGGGAGATAAACCAGCACTATTAAAAACTAATACGGGTTGGCAAGACACAGTAACCGGACCAATGTGGCCCGATCAATTAAATGGTAATGCTAGTTTAGTTGGATGTGCGTGGTGGGAGGAAGCTGATTTAGTCAATAAGGTATTAAAAGGTGAAGATAGTTTCGCATACAGTCAATATCAAGGCTTTAAAAAGCAAAATTTGCCAGATTATGGGGCACAAGAATTTCTATAAACGGTTCCGTTATTACCGTATAATGTGTTGAGAAACAGCATTAAATTAACGTGGGAACATCTAAGTTTACAGAACCGGAGACTTAAATATGATAAAAAGATTTATAATGAGTGTTATTATATTTATTTCTCCTTCTGTATTACTTGCAGGAGAATGGAGTTCTTTAATAGCAAATTCAGCGGCATTAGTAGTTTCCCAAAAAGACGATGAAGATAAACCAATAAGAGTTCCTATAATTATAGTAAAAGAGATAAAACAACAGGAAAAATTACCAGTTGTTCAACAAACGAACACATGTTCAAATGGAAATTGTGGTACTCAACAAACCGAACCAACAGAGCAAGTTGACAATTCAGACGAAAATGAACAAGAGACACAAATTCAAACACACGTTAGTACAAGAAGATTTCGATTATTTAGAAGATAGAAAGGTATAATTATGAAGAATGTAAACCAATTTAAGAGAACATTACGACGGGCAACATTACTAGCTTTAATTAGTGGTAAAATTTCCGCACATGACTCAATGCACGTAGCTGGTGTTTTACTAAACTCAAAGAGAACAACTCCTGATGGTGTTGAAGTTGATCTATTAGAAGAGATTGCTAAAGACGCATTAGCTTGTATGCAGGAAGATGGTAAGGTTGGGGCAAATGAAACTGTAGATAGCGTCAATTGGGATTCTATTCTTAATTTTGTTAAAGAATTTATGCCCGTTATTATTGAGTTTATTAACACCCTTATGGCTTTATTTGGAAAAACTGACGAAGTACCAGTAGTACAATAATAGGAGAAATTATGAGATATATTGTGATGCCGCAAACAATGAGTAAATTACACCCACTTTGGCCTAATCAAGAACTATTTTTTATACATGACACAATAAGCGGAAGAACGTCATTTTCCTGCTATACATCATTAAGCGTGGCGGAAAAAATTGTTGAAAGAAAGAATAACGATCAGTAACTATACTAGGATTAGCCTGAGTTTTTCTAAGTATACAGGTGAGAAACAAACTAAACGGCTATGTAATTTATACGATGGTATACTAGTATAATAATTATGGAATAATATATGACATCATATCAAGCATCTCTACATAGAGATAAAGAAAAGAAATTAATTATATCAAATATATCTGAAAAGGATATCGCTAATCCTATGTTTATTATAGACGAAGATAGCGTATCTATTTTAGATGTATACGATCAAAATTTGGGCAAAACCACATTATTTATTAGTGGTAAACAAGCAACATTAACAGCATTTTTAGATGGATTTAAACTTGGTCTTAAACAAGAAACAATTTAACCTAAAGAGGAATAAATATGAAAGAACAAATTAAGAAGTGGTTAGTAGATCAAGTAGAAGCAGCCAAGGTTGCTTGGACTGTTATAGTTGTAGTCGCCGGTGTAGTTTATGGATATAAGGCTGATTTAGTACCTATTGATAAAGGGACAAATGCCCAACAGACGATAGAAAAGAGATTATCGACAGTAGAAAAACAACTACAAACTGATAAACATGTTAATTTATACACTGTAGAACAAATAGAAGCCCTAAAAGCTAAAATAGCAAAGGATTTAGAAGAGTTACAAAATGCGGTCACTAAAGGTGCAAAAGAAGAAGTAAAAGACGGTGCATCATATGTAGTTCCAGCACCAAAAGTACCAGAATAATGTCATTTATAATCCCAGAATTAGAATTTGCGGACGTTCTAATAACCAGGAATGCAAAAGAAGAAGATAATGGCAGTCCTGGTTATTGGAATCATTTAGCAATTTATACTCCGTTAGGTGTTATAGAAGCTCAAATGCCGCCGTGGAATAGCATAATTTGTACTCCACTGAATGAGTTTTTTGATAGATATCCTAAATTGAAAGTTTTTAGACTGAAAAATATAGATGGATATCAATTTACTAATGAAAAAGATAAAGTTGCTAAATCTGCTGTTGGAATGATAGGTAAACCATATAAATGGTTAGCGTCGTTATTTCCCCGGTTAAAACGTAATCGCGGAGATAATTGTGTCACTTTGTTACGCAAAGTATATTTAGATGGTATTAATATAGATTTGGGATGGAAAATTCCCGATGATCTTGTTGGTGACGCAAAATTTGAAGAAGTATATAGTAAAAATTAATGTGGAGGTGTGGGTGTTGGTACTCACAACGGTCTGTTAAACCGTCATAGCATTAGCTTACATACGTTCGATTCGTATCTCCACAGCTTAGGCCGCATAGTATAATGGCATTACGATTGACCTGTAATCATTTGATCTATGTTCGATTCATAGTGTGGCCTCTAACGTAATTCATTGTGAATACGTTGTAAATACTTACTTATTTAAGGAGTTAATTATGAACGATGTAATGTTATTTCAGAATGATTTGTTTACCAGATTAAGCGATAGTTTTGGCGATCTATTTAATAGTTTTCAACTAGATCAAAAAAGCTATAATTTATTTCCAGTACTTAATAAGGCTGGCTACCCCAGACTAAATCTATATAATACAGACAATAGTACAGTTATAGAAGCAACTGTTCCAGGTCTGACAAATAAAGATGTTAAAGTTGATTGGAAAGATGATGTATTAACTATTAATTATCAAAAGTGTGATAATAAAGAAGATAAGAATAAGAATTATTATTTCCGCGAAATTCATCAGTCTGGATTTAGCCGAAGTATTAATGTTCCTGCTAAAGAATACGACGTTGAAAATATTACGGCAGTCGTAGAAAATGGCTTACTTAAAATAACACTTCCACTATTAACACCAGTTGTACAAAGTAAAGCCAAGCAGATTAGCGTGCGATAGTTTTGTTTACTATTTTTAACTTACGGAGAATGAAAATGAAGAAGATTATTTTAGCGATTATTTTAAGCGTTAGTATGGTTGGTTTATGTATGGCTGGGCCGCGAAATAGTTGTGCTAATGGCTCTTGCTCAAAGCAAGCGGTTACTAAGACAACTAAGGAAGTTAAGACAATTAAGACAGTTAAGAAGTCTACTAAAACCGACACTGTTAAAGTGGTCGCTCCAAAGACTACGGTTTCTGTACGTCCAGTACAAACAGTTAAATCATTAAAGCCTTTAAGAGTTGTAAAGGTACTTAAAGTATTACGTCCATTTAAGCGTAATGCTTGTGTATCAACTAGAACTAGTGTAAAGGTTGTGGATAAGACAGTTTTATTAGCGTAAATCGGCCATTTGTGAATTAAGCGGTTCCATTAATACCGTATAACGTGTTGAGAAACAACGTTAAATTAATGACTTTGCATCTATAATAGTGTCACATACTAATAAATTGCAAGTTATAAAGTTGTGAGAATTTTCCAAAAAGCAATATGGACAACTTATTATGTACCGATAAAATAATAGGTTGGGTTAACACATACTACGATATACATCCTCATAAGATGTTGAGAAAATTGTGTACTATGCGATTGTAGTGAAATTGGTATCATAGGAGATTTCCAATCTCTTGTTTTCAGTTCAAGCCTGAACAATCGTACTGTGGTCGTCCTATATTGGTTTAGGAGTTAGACTGTGAATCTGACTTATGGAGATTCGATTTCTCTCGACCACCCATAAGAAGTAATTAAATGGAGTGATTATTAATGATTAAAGAAATATATCCACCTGGAATGACTGTTGATGTTAGCGATCAACTTCAATCTGCATATAATAGATGTCGTGATTATGATACTCTTAAAGTTCACGGCGGCACACATTGGTTATCTAAGACATTAAATTGGACCGGAAAACCAGTATATATTGATGCTGTAGGAGCTACTTTCAGAGCATTAAATAGGTCAATGACCGATCCATTAGTGATTTACGGGGGAAGATTAGGCGAATCCCTGTATAATTTACAATGGAATGGCGGAAGATTTTTATATGGCGGCGGATTTGTTCTACAAAATATCTCATATAGTACAATTCACCTACAACAAATTTTTGGCAATGCCGGATTAATTTTACAAGCTGATGTATCGGCATCTTATCTTGATCTTAGTATACAACAGGTTAATTTTTGTGATCATAATATAACCATTAAATTATTTGACGACGGAAAAGATAATAATGCGTGGTGTGGATTTAATACTATATCAAAAAGTGGATTTAGCACAGTAAATGGTGGGGCATGTATTGTAGAAAATAATTCTAAAGCTAAATGGCATCCGCACGGATGGTGTCTTGATAGAGTATCTTTTGAAGCCGCCAATTTAGTATTATTTGATATAGGAGAAATGACAATGGTTCTTAGAGATTGTCATATAGAAGGCGATACTGTTAATGTGGGTAGGTTTGATAAAACAGGACAAGAAGAAATAATTGTAGTAAGACCACGTTGTATATCGAGTGTAAAACAATATCTCAAAGATAGCGGACTTATTGTAGAAACATATAGAGAATAATATGATTTGGGGCACATCTGATTTACACCTTGGTCACAAGAATATTACTAAATATTGTAATCGTCCATTTAACACTCTTAAAGAGATGGATGACAAAATAATAGATAATTGTAATCAACTAGTTGGAATAGATGATATTTTAATAAACTGCGGTGATTTTGCTTTTGGCTGCCTATCAACGATTTTATCTTATAGAAAACGTATTAATTGTAAGAATATCTATCTATGTTTAGGTAATCATGATAGAGAAATAAAAAGGCGTAAAGCTAGATTAGCACCCTACTTTCATATAGTGGATTATTTAGAATGTAAAATAGATTATAAACTGTGTATATTTAATCACTATTCGTTGGCAGATGAAAGAAATTTGACGAAAAAATTAGAAATAGATAGGTCTATGTATTATGCCGGATTTTCTGCGGAATTTTATCATGGACATACACATAAAGATGAACCAAATAATTTAGGTGTAGATTCACACAATTTTTATCCCGTAAGACTTGGATTGGAAATGTCATGAAGAAAAAGAAAATTAACTTATTGGATTGCGGAAGTAAAACATATAAGGGATTAAGACCACCTAGATGTAACGGTGGTAAGGGATGTGTTAAATGTCAGACGTTATATTTAGCTAACTCTAATAGATTAATCTTTCCATCTAAAGACGATATAGTTTACAACATTTAGAAAAATAAATTATGGATTCAAGACCAGAAACATACGATCATATATTAAAATTTCAGGGCTATTTACATGAAGTAATTCAAGTTCTACAAGAACGACAATTATTCCATGATACCTCTAAATTAGTTAGTCCAGAAGTTGAATACTATGATAAAGTTACGGAAAAATTAGCGGGACTTACATATGGTTCGCCGGAATATAAAGATGGTCTAAAAGAATTAGGACCAGCTATAGAACACCATTATGCAAACAATAGACACCATCCAGAAAGCCATAAAAACGGTATAAGGGATATGACTCTTATAGATATTATGGAAATGTTATGTGATTGGACGGCAGCATCACATCGTCATAATGATGGCAATATAAGAAAATCTATTGAAATTAATCAGGAAAGATTTGGATATTCGGATGAATTAAAACAAATTCTTAAAAATACTGTTCAAGCATTGGGATTTTGACATGATAGAAAAATACGCAGCACTATTGGAATATCCTTGGCAAAGAGGAACAGATACAGATGATATTAGAGCATTTTGGGCAGAAGATGGTTGTCCGTTTATTATAAATTGCCCATCTCAATTAAGAGATTTATTGATAGATATACAACAAAAACTATCTTGTAAATATCATATTATAGAACAAAAGAAAAGAGAATTAGAGAAATTATCGTCAGAATTAAACGAAGTATTATCGTGATAATGAAAGACTTTTATGCAAACACTAAGTATAGTAGTAATAACAGGAATATTAGTTAGTTGGGTTATAATTAATATTTTTATCAAACGACGCAAACCTAAACCAGTAACAAATATAACTTTTCAAGTAATGGAGATTAATGACATGAAGCAAGCTACAGTAAAATTATTATGGGTAAAGTCAGTATCGACAGACGTAGTTTCACAAAGATTAACATATATAATTGGCGATGCCGATCCTGTTATTGTTGACCTTCCTGCAAGTGTAGAGGAATTTGCACCACTTACAGTACCAGAGAAGACCGCAGTACATGCGGAATTATATCCAACGGACGGAACTAATAGTGGTGATGTTGCTACATTAGATTTCACACTAGGTGATTTGACTAAGCCAGAGCCAATTACCGGATTTGGATATGAAGTTGTAGAAGTAGTAGATGTTCCCTAACGGGAATAGTTGAAAACTATTTTATTT
>Ga0172381_10000441_pt1 | contig 50038 bp, 56 predicted proteins | sample Leawel6488metaG_FD_119754 | JGI IMG/M metagenome (GOLD analysis project Ga0172381, IMG submission 119754) | Leachate microbial communities from a municipal landfill in Southern Ontario, Canada - Leachate well 64-88 metaG | ecosystem: Engineered > Solid waste > Landfill > Unclassified | place... | reverse complement strand
CACGCCGCAACACATCGATCTTCTGCAACACCGAGAGTTCCGTGTCGGGCCAGGTCGCGCTTAGTTGAGCATACACATCAGAACCCGCAAAAAGATTCTTCTGCACAAACCCGATGGACCGTCCGATGGCCCGTGCCACGGCGCTCTCGTTACCCTTATACTGCTCTTTCAGCACCAGTAACGCCTTGCCGACCTCTTGCGGCTGCATGTCCATGCGCTGCATGTTCTCGATCAGCTGGATTTCCAAACGGCGATTGCCCGGGTATAGCGTCATCGTGGGGATGACGCTGAAATCAACACCCTCGCGGTGCGGCGTCCCCGGTTCCTTTTCCAACATGTCCCGCGCCTCGACCGCCGCCCGGAATCGCCGCTCGCCGAAAATGATCTTGAATCGGCCACCATCCACAGGCTCCACCAGAATGGGCTGCAGCACACCGTGCTCCAGGATACTGCTGCGTAAATCGTCCAATTCTTTCCGAGCGGAAACCTTACCGCTTCGTGTTTCGTCGACAGAGACATCCTCAGCCAGTTGCTTCACTAAATTGCGAGGCTGTTCCGGATCTACGTCGATTTTGTCCAAAGGAGTCAGATTCAGCACCTGATCCACGTTGTGGTCGTTGCCCTGGGCAGCCGCCAACAACCGTATACTCTCTTCCAAGTCATCCGTCATACTCATGCCACTTCCTCCTGCTCAGCCATCTTTCTATTCGTCGCCACGTCATCGTCTTCCAGCACCAATGGGGCAATTCCCGTGCCGGATACTGACCACAGCACCTGGTCACACATCGCCCGCCACGCAAGCGCCGCAGGTTCTCTCGGGGCTTCCAGCCACACCGGCCGATAATGCGCCCGCGCATGCCGCACGAATTCCCGCTCGGTCAATTCCTGGAGTAGCAGCGTGTCCTTCAATGCGCCGCGTAACTCCTCCACGATCTTTTGCTGTTCCGGAGCAACCTTCCGGGATCGATTGATCAGCACATGCCGCCGGATATCCGAATTCATTTTCACCACAGCCGCCAGCATACGCGTCAAGCTTGATAGACCATGGGTCGACAACATATCCGGTTCCAGCGGAGACACCAGCACGTCCGCCACGATCTGCGGCGCGACCTGCCTTGGGCCAACCGCTGGCGGCGTGTCGATGAGGACCACATCATAAGCCACCGTCTTCAATCTGGTCAGCGCCGTGATCGCCGCCATGAGGGTATCACGGTCCACCTCATCGAGTTTATCCGACGCCCTGCACAGCCACACGTTTTCGTAACGCGTTTCCACGGCGGGTATTGGTTTGTTAGCGTCCCATAGATCCATCACCGTCTGCTCCGCGGCCCGGTGCGCCTTCACATCGCCGGTGACCGCATAACTGGCGGACCCCTGCCCGTCCAGATCCACCACCAGCGTTTTTAGGCCACGCTCACCGGCGCGGGCGGCTATCTGCACCGCGATGGTGGTCTTACCCACCCCGCCCTTCTGATTCGATATCGTGATAATCATCATCGCGCTCCTTAACGCCGAGACGCAAACTGTCGCCGCGTGTTTTTCACATGTTCGTCCCACAGATGGAGTGCATTCACACAGTCCTTGTCGCCAGACACCGCCCATTTCTTGACCACAGGTCGATACTTCACATCGTGCTTCATTCGATCAAAAATCTCATATACATAATTTTCCCGCGTATAATCGTCCTGGTCGCTCATGGTAGCCTCACCTATGCCATCTCCAAAGCGGTCGGCCCCATGCCAGCCGCTACCCTTTATGCACGGCGCGGGAAGCGGCCCCAATCAGGCGGATGGGAATGGCCCGAAGCCTTTGGTTATTCATGCGCGCGATGATCCCGATTCGCCACGCGCCGCCCTGCCCTGCTCAATCGCCTTTCTCCGGCGACGCTCCACCTCATCACGCGGCGGATACTTGTACCAAGTCCACCAGTAGAACGCGGTGTACAGGAAGGTCGACGGGCTGACCTGATTATACGCCGCCTCATCCCGTATCTCGTCAATGGTCGGCGTCGGCAGCCGCAGGTTGACCTGCACCCATCCCGTGGCCATCGCTCCGACGCCCTTGCGCTCCACCAGCGCTTTCGTTCGTCTCCAGTGAAGGCCCTTGGTCCATGGTTTTTCCGCTAAAAACTGATCCATCATGGAAACATGCATGCGCCGTAGCGTCCCGAAATGCAGGGCCGCCAGCGCCTTGGTGTATGCGCCCAGACGGGCGGGTATGCGCGTGGTGATCTCGTCCGTTCCGTCCTTGGCGATCCGCTTCAGGCGCGTCTTGCTGACCGGCGGGGCTTCCGGTCGATGTGGCGCCGATGGGGTTGTTTGCGCCGTGGGCGTTTTTACATCGTCAAGCAGGATCGGGTCCGCGGGAGAACTGACTGGATGCTTTGATTTTGGTGTTACCGGGGAGGATATGGGCGCCTTCACTGGATTGGGAGACCAACCGTCAAAGAGTGGCTCTATGGGGGGGGGCGCCTTGGCCGCAGGGGTTCTCACATTCCGGGATTTCATAAATTTTCTCCTGTCATCCTGTCAAAACTGTTCACAGCCTAGATAACGCTATAACACTATCTGGTACACTCAAAGTATAGTAGCGGTACACTGGCTCGTCAACTCATTTATCCATGAAAAATAGTACCCGCCAATGCCGAATAGCTTCTATTCACGGACTGTAACCCATTGACAGGATTCATCAACCGCTCCAACCGCGCCCGTTGTTCCGGATCGGTCCAAGCCATGGAAACGGACACCAGCGGGTCCGACAACGCCTGCGCGTGCGTTCTGCGGGGCCGTCTACTCGCGGCGAGCAATAGGTCCTCGTCGCTGAATCCCCGCACGGCATGAAAGAACCGCTCAGAGCGGTCCTCCACACTCAGCGACTGAACGCCCGATGATGTTTTTACGCGAACATTGAAATAAAGCTGCATGCTAACCACCTCCAAAGGGTTGACTCCCCGCATAGGGGTTCATCATGGACGCGGGAGCCGGCTGACCTGGATTCGCCGGCAATGCAGTAGGAGCCGACCTGTACACACCGGGGAACGTCAGGTCCTTGCTCACGATGACATTCAACTGTGCGCCGATATGGATCTTGATCGTCGGCGGAATAGTGATGTACCGCTGCATCAACTGAGCCTCAGCCTGCCCAAAGGTGTTCCCCATATTCTGCTCGGCGATCTGGCTTGGCGACATCGCCGTCATCACGCCGCTAGACCCTCCGTAACCCGGCTGTGCCAGAGACACCCCCGTCTCGATCAATGACATCAATAGCGCGTTCTTGAAGATCATCCAGGTGTGGTTATCCACCTCGCCGCCCATGCCCGCCTTGCCGGACTGCCCGGCACCGTTCATGTTGCCCAGATTGATGTAAGAGCCGTTGGGAAACTCGATACGCCGCCACGCCACCGCGACGCGCCCCTGACCCGGCAATACCTTAGAACTGTACATACCCACCAGCTTGGATCCCGCCGGAATCAGCAGATACGCGCCGGACTCGCTGTCGTAAACATTACGGGAGACCACCGCCGTGATCATCCCCGCCAGATTGCTATTGATGGCGGTGTTCAGGGTCGCAGGAATGACCGAACCCTCCATCAACTCATAGGGAGAAGCTGGACGCCGCACCAGATGCTGATCGTAAACCCCCTTTCCGGACTCCGCGTTGGATTTGTTCTGCGGCACCTTTCCCTGATTGACCGCCAGAGCATGCGCTGCCGGTGCCCTCTGCTGGCCGGAGCCGGGTCCAGTTCCGGTATTCGGCTGACTGCCACCCACCAGATCCTTACCGCTTAACGACGCCATGGCGGCCTTCATTTGCGGCGATGGCTGCTGATTCTTCTTCCCAGGGGTGGCGCCGCCATGCGCGTGTCGCCCTGTATGCCCAGAACCGCTCCCGGCGGCGCCGCTGTTCCCGCCGGATGTCGCAGATGCTCCGTTCGGGTTGGACGGCATTTTCGGCTTCCTGGGCGCCACGTAGCTCGCCACATCGGGCACCTTGCCGGGTGACACTTTCGCAGGGGCAGGGCCTGCTTTGTGTCCCCCCAGGGATTCCAGCCCGTAATACCCGCCAGCGCCCGCTAGACACAAGAGTGCGACGGCGATGGCGATGGGCTTTTTGCCCACCCGCACCACGCCGCCTACGGCGGGCTTCCGATTGAGTGGCAGCCCTGCAGGCGGCGCCGTATCCGGTCCTGCAGACGGCCCCTGCACAGGCGCAGAGGACTTACCCGCCAGAAACGGGAAGTTCTGCTTGAGATTGTCCATCATGCCCATGTTTATTCTCCCTTTTCGTCAGGGGTTGCGCCCTGCAAAGGGGTTGCACCCTGCACCGGGGTTTCTTCCGCAGAGTGCAAGCCCGCTGGTGCGTCATGCCCCGCGCAACTGTGCCCCGTACCGGGGAAGTTTTCCTCGAAATTCCCCTCCAGATGCTTCAGTTCGCTGGTCACTCCCGGAAAATTCTCGCTGAAGTTTTGACCAAGATGCTCGGCCTCTTCCACCAGACCCGGGAAATTCTCCGCAAAATTGTGCCCCAGGTGTTCCTCTTCCTGATGCACCACCTCAGCCACTTTCTTTTCAGCATCATTTACTGTGCTCATGATCGCATCCTCCCGTTAACGCTTCTGCTTGATGGTGACGACTTTGGCGTTGCCGCCCGTGCCCAACACCAGATCAATCTCATGGGGCACGCCATCTACAATGTAGTACCCGTTCTTGAACCGGTAATTGATGATGGCCGGCTGATCGTCGAGGTTGTAACTGATCACAGTCGGCAGCGTCTTGTCCGCAATGTGCGGCTTCATCTTGATGAACACCTGGCGATTGTCGGAGAACACCTGCGTCGGACGAATGCCTCCGCAATCACTGGCCGAGAACCAACCGCCCGCACCGCAATGAATGCTCCAGCCATAGCTCAAGTCAGTCGGGTTGACGGAAGGCATGCTAGCCACCGTCTGCCGTTCCACCGCCGATTTTTGCGCCGCCGTCGCCTGGGTATGGAGCTTCCATTGCGTCTCCTGCCGCTCCGGGTAGTAAAACCCTACGCGGGGCACGTACTGGTTGTGGTCACTCACCAGATTGACGTAGTAAATCCGCGCGTGTCCGCCGGACGACGTGGCGGTGATCATCAGGTTAGTATGCAGCCCGGCAAAACGCGGGGTGACCGCGATCAGCGGACGCTCGCCCGCCATGGCCTGGGTGACTTCCCACTCGCCTGGCGCGCCGATCACGACCTGCCCCGGTTTATCGCCCTTGCCCAGCGCGATAACCGTGATGTGCAGGGGAGAAGCCACTACCGTCGGCCAGGACTGGCCGTAGGGATACAGAATGGCCCCGTTGGTACCCGCGATGGGCGGCAACGCCGCAAGGTGATCAGCCCGTTTCGCCGCCAGCAACGCATTGACCGCCTGCTGGCGGGTGGCGAAGGACTCCTTGCCCTGAGGAGGCGTAGCGATCAGCTTTTTCCACTCGGCGGCCGAGTTGGACAGTTCCGCGGCGGAAGACGAACTGGCAATGGCCGGAACCGTGGCTGCGGCGGCGGCCCTGCTGGCGGCGCCGGCGGGATTTTGGGGTAAGGCGTTCGCCGGGATGGTACCGGCGGCGGCCATGCTGGAGGCAACCATGCCGGGCAGCAGTGCTGACATCATCAATACCACGATTTTTTTACGGTTGTCTGACTTCATGTCCTTGCTCCCTTAAAGTGTCTGCTGCCATTGAAACGAGGTGATGTAAATTCCAAACGGGTTTGCTTCCGCCTGTGCCGTGGTCGTAACCGGCAAAATGGCGTATTGCACGATGGCCTGCCAGTGCTGCTCATCGACTAGGCGGCCTTTGAGCGAATATTGGTTTTCCGTCCACTTGATCTGATACGTGCCGCCCGTTTTTGTCGGTGTGCCCATGGGCATGTCTGACATGATGGTTACCGTGCGCGGGCCGTTCTGCATGCCGCCATACGGGCTGTGCCGCTTGTAATAGCGATCCAAAGCAAGCGTCATGTCCTGATCCACGTATTTATAGGTGTCCAGGACCGTTAACTTTTCCGCCTGTGGATCGGTGATCCGCTCATGGGTCCGCACGATCCAGTTGGCTAGCAAATGCGTCACGATAGGCTTCTGCAAGGCACCAGCGGCGATGGCTTGACCCATGCGCACGGTGTCGCCCAGGTGGTCGGTTTCTACAACGTATGGAACCACATGTACCCGATCCGCCTCATAGATCATGCCCACCCCGAAAAGGGCCGCAATGCCGACGCTGGCGAAGGCCATCATGCGCCAGTTTTTGGCGCTGGCGATGTAGGAGCCATATCGCTCCATCCATTCGCGCCGCGCCGCCTGATAATCCACCTGCTTCTGTTCGCTCATATCCAAAATCTCCTCTTGTCCTACCAGTGATATAGCACCATATTTTAATAACCATGGACTCTGATTTTCATCGGAGTCCAACACCGCTAATCGTCCAGATGCCTTGTACCCGCATGGCTCGCGCCGACAGCGGGGCTCTCGCCGGACATGCCGTGATCCAGCGCCTTACCGAAATGACCGCCCACTTTCTGGAGAGTCGCCAGGCGGCTCGGTGCAGGAACGCCTTTGGAGCCTTTATTACCCCCGCTATTTGAGCCGGATCCAGTACCAGCGCCACTATTACCCGCCGTGGTACGCGCGTCCTGCTGGGTGCCTGCAGGACCTTGGGTGCCGGGTTGGCCACCGCCGCTCGCCGCCGCCGTTACGGAAGTTTGCGAACCATCGGGAGCTTTCGTCGTGGACGTGGAAGAACTGGAAGTCTGGCTGCCACCAGCAGAACTACCGCTCGTGGTATCGCCACCAGTCGGGGCCGCCGCCCCTTTAGACGCCGCAGAACCGGAACCGGGACCGGCCCCTGCCGCTCCGGTAGCGCCAGCCGTGGTCCCACCAGCGGTTGCTCCACCACCTGCCGCTGGGGCGGCAACTCCAGCACTGGCGCTCGAAGCCGCAACACCGCCGCCTGCCGCTCCTGTAGCGCCCGCAGAGGCACCACCGGCAGCCATGGCACCACCGCCTGCCGCCCCCGCTGCTCCTGCAGCCAACACCGCCGGTGCGGCGGCTACCGCCCCAACCGCGACCGCCGCCTTTCCCACCGATTTGACCGCATCCACCCCATGACCGCCGGATAATGAGGATGCTCCGGACAGCAAGGCCCCGGCATGATGCGGCAGGGTTTTCGCCAGCATCGCCATCACCGCCGTCGCACCCATCGCTGCCAGCCCGGTGGTTGGGCTAAACCCGCTGGTCAGACTAGAGAGCATGGTATTGATCGCGGGCAACACCTTGAACACCAGAGCACCCACGATCAGATATAGCACGAACAGCTTGGTGCCGAGACTCACCATATAGTTCAGGTACCCATCCACAAATTTCGTGGTCCAGCGGGATCCGCCAAAGCCTAAAAACAGCACGCCCGCGCCGATGACCACGTAGGACTCAATCAACAGCACCAGTAATTCGATCGCGATATAGGTCAGCGCGGCGAACACGACAAAAGCCACAATAATTCGCAACAGCACATCCTCGATGTCGCCCAGAGGAGAGGTCGCCGATTCCACGGTGCTCAGCACTTTGCCAAAAAAGGATTGCTGTGCGGGCGCGGTCGAGCCTGCGGCCGCAGGCGTAGTGCCAGTCAATATGCCCACCGACGCGCCGATGGCATCCGTCATGATCGTACTGGGGGTCAGGGTTTGATACGCGCCTGCCTGCTGTCCTGCATCGACGAAGCTGTCAATGACATCTGGCACCCACGTGCCTGCGTTGGTGAGCAACGCCAGGAAAAATCCCAGCGTCATCACTTTTTTCAGTACGCTCGGGACGATCTCGTCAAAGGTTTTCCGGGTCAGCATCCAGGTGAGGGCCATCCACGTGATATCGATAGCGGCCAGGGAGAAGAATAGATCGTTGGCGATTCCCTGCAAGGTGCTGAACCAGCCGTGCATAGCTGTCTGGTACACATTTTGTATGGTATTGAGCGCACCGGTAGCGTGCGCGGCGGGAGAGAGCAGCAACAATCCAGCCAACATTGGAAGCAACCGCACTATCTTCCGTACATCGAAATAACGCATGGCTCGCTCCTTATCCCTTACTCTGGGTTGAACTGCGAAGTATTGCCGAGATTGATGCTACTACCGGACCCCATGGCGTTTTGCCCGCCCGTCCCCAAGAACGTGCCCAACTCCTGCTGTGAGAGGGTGTTCTGCTGGTTCTGTTCGGAGAGTTTCTGTTTCTCGTAGGCCAGTTGCGCATCGTTCTGCGCCATGCTGATCTGCTGCATCTTCTGCAACTGCTTCACTTCCATAGCCGATATCTGGTTTCCAGCCTGCAACACCTGCATGCGCCCCGCCGCCGACTGGCTGGCGGACTGAATGCTGTCGAGCGCCTGCGTCTGCGTGGCGAAGTCCTGGGACTGCATGTTCTGCGCCTGCAAAGCATTCTGGATGTTCTGCGAAGTGGTGTTGTTCCAGTTCTGATATTCCTGCTGGTAGTTGACGCCGTTACTGTACCCTGGGTACTCGCTGGACAACTGACCGCTAATGTTCTGCCCGGCATACGACAGCGCGTTGCCCTGCCCCACGATATTCGTGAGTTGCCCCAACTGGCCGGTGATCTGATTGACAAAATTCGACGGCAGATTCTGCAGGTTGCGGGCTTCATTCAACAGCATCTGCAACTGGTTCTGGACCTGTTCCGCCGCCCGCGCCAACTGCATGATGGCTGTGCCCTCCTGGACAATCTGCTCGGGCATCGTGGCACCACCTGTCAGGGTGCCCGCAATGGCGGAATTGCTCCCCGCGAGCAACAGTGCGGATACTACGGAAATGCTAACCTGTCTAAACGTCATCTTTGACTCCTGTAGCGAGGCACGCCCGCCGATCTGTTAATGGTGTAACCACCGTAACTCTTTGCAAAACAAAAACCGCAACGCTTTGCAAAAGGTGCCATCTCATCTTTGGTTGGCCATAATTATATAGCATCATATTTCATGTTTTATTCAGTGCCCCGTGACGTGGAGCGTTCGACCATTCCCTGCGCGGGATTTTACCGCTTTCGCACATGAACGACTGCCAGTGTTATTTCCATGTCATGGACACCTCCGGCCGGTCCATGTTCCGCTTCCGCCTGTATGGCACCCTGCGGACTGGGGTTGCGAAAAACTCAATCATCTACTTCAAAACACATAGCATTAACTAATTCCATAGCCGAGCAGAACACCGATAAGCATCATGGCCGATATCCAGAAACCCCTACGCTCTTGTTGCCATGCGACAGGGAACCTTGCCATGAAAACTCTATCCGCAGTGGCCGCCAACATAAAGAGAACAAGGGCCAGCAAACCGCAAATCTTCAATGTGTTCATTGATCCACCTCCCACAGTCAACTTGCGACCCATCCAACATGTTATATAGCGCCATCTTTTGTTATTGTGCTTCCTGCATCGAGACACCCGTCTGCTGCTGGATCTTCTGTAATTCCTGCGCGTCCCAGGTATCACCTTGCTGTATCGCGGCGTTGCCTGCCGATGTGGAGGCGCTACCGGCCAAAGTGGAAGCCTGTGCGGTGTCCGACTGCTCTGCCGCTTGGTCGGCATTCTGCTGGTTGATGGCCGCTTGTGCATTCTGATACTGGGTATCAGCATTGCCTTGAGCGTTCTGTGCCGCCATGGACCAGGCCGCATAGGATTCCGGCGTCGGGGACAGTTCCGCCTTCTGCTGCAGAGCATTGGCCTGGACTTGATCTTGCGTCTGCGCCGCCTGCGACTTCTGCTGAATCACATACTGATTCGCCTGGTCGGTCATGGCGTTTTGGTCCGCATTCTCCAGACTGGTCATTTGCTGCATGCCCGGCGTTGAGGCCGCGATGGACTGGCCATTAACCCCATCGGTCTGTCCGGCAAACTCGTTTACGGGGTTAGGTGCTTGGACGACCATTGCGGGAGACAACGCCCCGTTGGTTTCGGCGTTGATCTGCTGGATGGATGTTGCCGATCCATTGATGCCCGCTTGGACGTTGGCGTTGTTCATGCCGTTGTTCGCCTGCCCCAGCACCACGTTACCGGCATTTTCCAGGGCTTGTGACTGCGCCTGTTGTGACTTCGCCTGACTCATCAACTGGGTGCCGGAAGCAATGGCCTGCCCGCTAGCCGTGCTCTGATTCGCCGCCACGTCGTTCATGATGCCGTGCTGGATCTGGTCCTGGGTGTAGTTGTAGTAGTCCTTGTTCGCCAAGCCCAGGTAGTAGCTGTAATCGCTGGCCGCCACACTGTCATACAGGTATTTCGTGCAGGTGGCCGGACTGGCCGTGGTACCACACGAGTAGCTGTACGGCGTCCAAATTTGCCCGTACCAATAGTTGGCTGACACCGTGTTGGCCTCGTATTGTGAGTACCATGTCTGTATCGCCGGTGGCAGCGTATTGCCTGCTGTTGTCGTTCCAGAGGAGATATTCGCCAGGGTGTTGCCGGTATTCGTCTGCTCGTTACTGCTCACATAACTCTGCCCGGCCTGATAGAGCGCCTGCGCCGACGCGGTGCCATCCGCCACGGCCTGATTCACCGCGGACTGTGATGGTTGCACAGTGGAAATATTGCCAGAGGGGACCACGTACCCCACCGGCTGCAAGCCTGCCGGCTGCAAGCCCGCAAACGCCAGATTGCTCGCGGGAAGTAATGCCGCGAGCATGGAAATGACAAGCACCTTTTTTGTATTCATGTCAGTCTCCTGTTATTGCACGGTTTTAGGGATGTTGTGGACATACTGCCTTTTCTGCATTTTCGGCGTGTACTTTGTTGGTCGCGGGGCAAGCATTGCCCGCACCTCAGCCAGCCGGATGAGATTATCATTGGCTATCTGATCATCGATCTGGCTCAATAGGTCATCCAATTGCTCAAACTCAAGCTGCAGGCGCTCCATACCGGCCGCCCTGTCCTCTTCGATGTCAACCGCTATCATTGCGGCCAAGTAGGATAAATCCATTAGTTGCTTGATCACATCGCTTTTGTTTAGGCCCTTCACTGTGAATCTCCTCCATCCGGTCTCACCCAGAAGGTCAACATTAGTGGAATAAACACCAGACGCGGTTCCATACCCACTCAAAAACTGACACGCCCCCGACGATCAGCAGCCAGGCCAGCGAGAATGGCAGCAGGATTAGAGCCACCAAACCGTCCAGGTCGCTATCAGAAACGGCAGAACCAGTGAATACGCTGCGATTCGACTGCAGAATCCGCTGATAATTTCTCAGCCGCTGATCATCTTCATCCCTTTCCCTGGCGCGACGGGCGACCAACGCCCGCTCCTGCTCGGCGGCCCGTGCGCGATCCCCTTCCAGATTGCTCCATCCATGTTCAGAATACATAATGCACCTCCCAGTTTCAGGAGAGCATCGTGCTCCCCTTCCACTCTATGCACGGGGCGGGAAGCGGTCCTGTGGCCAGACTATCAGTCATACTGCCGCGCCAGATACTCGGTCCAGTCCTGGCGCTGTTGCGGCAACCGCTCCCGCAGCCACTCCACCGGCCAGCGGGCGCCGTGCTCAATAATCATCTCACGCACACGTGCTACGGACTTTCTATCGCTGACCGCGCAAAACGCCAGGGCCACCGGACCCATCGCCAGGGTTATCCGGCGGCGACCCTCCGGACTGACAATATAATAGTCTGACTTCGGTGTGCTCTGCTGGAGCAACTTGATCTGGCTATCATTCAGCCCAAGGTCATGATACAGCGGGGCCGAATCATTGGCCGCAGCGTTCCGGTTTGGCAACAGAATCTTGGTCAGACAGGATTCCATGATCACCGGCTTGAGCGGGCTATCCTTCAAGTCAGACAAGGATTGCGTCGCGAAGATTACGGACACGTTGAACTTGCGCATGACCTTCAGCCACTCCTTGATCTTCGCGGAGAACAGCGGGTTGTCCAGCATGGCCCAGGCCTCATCAAGAAGGATGATGGCGGGGGAACCATCCAGGGATTTTTCAATGCGGTGGAAGATATACAGGAGTACCGGCACCGTCACCAGCGTGGCCATGTCCCCACTCCCCAACAGGTTCTCCAGTTCAAAAACGCTGAACCGCGCACCCTCAAGGGACAAGGCATCCGTATTGGCGTCCAGCAGGTTGCCCGTGCGTCCCGTCAGCGTGTAGAAATGCACTGCGGAACGGACTTCCTCGTCCTGCACCAGATTCTCGAAGTCGGTCATACTGCGACCGTCCGCCACCGCCAGCGCCTCGATGGCCTGGTGGATACGATCCTGCCGGGAGGAGTCTACCGGCACGCCCTGCAGAATACACAGATTGGCGATCCAGTCCTCCGCCCAACGGCGTTCCGACGCCGACTTGTGGACACGCGACAATGGGGCGAACGTGATGGGGTTTTCGTCGTTGCCAATGTCATAGTGTGACCCGCCGACCGCCTGGCAGAGTGTGAAAATCGACCAGCCCTTGTCAAAGGAAAACACCCTGGCGTCCGGGTAGCGCAACTGCTGGGCGGCCATTAGAGAAAGCAAAACACTCTTGCCCGCACCGGTCGGACCCGCAATCAGCACATGTCCCACGTCCTCAATATGGTGGTTGAACCGGAAGGGCGTATTGCCCGTCGTCGCCCCGTAGAACAGCGGCGGGGCTTTCTGCGATTTCGGAAATAACGCATCGCCGTTATCGTCTTTGAGTGCGCGATAAATCGCCGCCGTGAGCGGGTTCGGACTGAACTCATCCCCCGTCCAGATGCTGGTCGTCGGCGCAATGTCCATCAGATTCATGGTATTCATCAGTGGGCGGCGGACGTTTTCGTAACAATGACCGGGGATGCTGCCCATGAACGCCTCGAAAGCGTTGATGCTTTCCACACGCGAAACGAAGCCTAAGTTGTCCAGGTGCTTGCGGACCATCTTCACCCGATTGGCCATCTCCTTCTTGCTTGGCGAAAACAGGATAATGTTGGCGCTCATAAAACCAAACCGAATGACATTGCTGCTGGCCTCGGCAACGGCGGAGTCTGCGTCCGCCGTCATACTGATCGCGTCGGTATTCTCAAACGCGCCGCCTTCGCCGCCCATCGCCATGGAGACTTGGGTGCCCAGACCATGCCGTTTCTGGAACCAATTGCGACGGTATTTATTGAGCATACCCACGCTTTCATTGGGATCGATGAAGATGTAGCGCACGGAAAACCGCAATTCGACCGGCAACGTGTTCAGCGATTCCAGGATTTCCGGAAAGCTCTCAGAAGGCCAGCCTGAAATGGAAATAGCCCGCATCTCCTGCCACTGGCCGCCATCGTGGATGCGCGGCTCAAACCCGCTGACCACATCGTGCGCACCCAGCACTGCATCCAGGTATGCCGGGATTTTGGGTACACCGAGTTGGTGGTAGTCGCCGGTCAGACAACCGTGGAGTTGGGTCAGCAGATCGGAACTGGATAGTGGCGCGACCACACCGGAACCACCGCAGATGTTCATGATGGTTTCCAGGTCCGTCGCAAAGCGGCTGATATGCTCTTTCAATGACTCACTTTCCGGGTCTGCATTCTCAAGCGCGAATTTGGTCACCCAAGACTCTGCGGTCACCGGGAGATCCCAGGAAAAAATGAAGGTGGTCCGACCTTCAAAATGAGCTGATTCTTCCTCATGCTGACGGCGCCGCTCGGCATCAATCGTATGGGACACGGGGTCGGGGAACATGCAGAGTTCTTCCGGGATGTAGCCCGGCGCTTCTTTGCGCACCATGTCGATGTGCAGCGCCCAACCGGTGCCCAGTCGGGCAATGGCATGGTTCAGGTGCGCCGACAAATAATTCAGGTCATTCGGGCTGGAACTCTCCAGATCAGGGCCACCAAACGTAAAGCCCGCCATTAACGATCCGGACTTGTTCAGCACAACGCCCATTTTGTGACGGCCTACGTCACGCTCATCCACCAGAAAGGCGATGTTCAGCAGGTCGGGCAGGGCCTTGGCTTTTGGACGATATTCAGCAAGATTCAGCATCTCATGCTCCTCAAATGGTGGCTTTATAGTTGATCGTTTTCTGGACGAAATTAACCGTGATGGTGAGGCCAGGGTCCTTGTCCGCCATCCTCTTTAACAGAGAGAACGCCGTCGCGGTTTTGGGTGCCCAGGGCATACCGATCTGCACCAACGCCATGGGTACTGACCCCTTTTGCTGGATGAACCGCCAGCCGATTTGGTTGGCCACATAGCGCACAGCCTGGGATGCGGAGTAACGATACGCGGCGGGCAACGATATCGTCCTCCCCAGCGCGGAATTTGTGGGGATTACCAGGCCACAAGACGGCGTCTTTGGTATCGGCGGACGCGCGGAGGCAAGTGGCGCCTGCGGCGATGGTTCTTTACCCGTTACCGCCGACCTCCGCCATCTCCAACCGGCGGGCAACACACCAACAGGGGCTACCGTGGCAGGCATGACCTGCACGATGGCCGACTGGTTGGCTGTATCCTGGTATAGTGGCGCATACCACATAAGTAGCCTCCTTCCCCGCTCAGTGATTCAACTGGTGCAAAGCATTCACCCAGGCACTCGCCGCATAGAAATTCTGCTGGTGGATCTGGCGGCGGTAGACCGCCATCCCCTTATCGTCCTTCTTCGCGGCGATGGTCAGCATGAAATGCACCGCCGTCCCCAGCACCAGACCCATGCCAATGCCCACTACGCCACCCACACCAAAGATCAGCGCTGCCACCAATGTGGCATTGACGATGGCCAGTTCCCGCTCTGCCCCGCCCAACAACTGAGGACGAAGCAGAGAGGAGTGGATGGGGATGCGGCGAGTTAGCACCACTTCTCCAGTCGCGGAGGACATGGCTTACATTCCCAGCATGTGGAGGAACGGATGCGCCATACCAATGACAGCCCCGCTGGATCCGGTGAGGTCGGATACGACAGACACGCCTCCCAAGGCCATGCTGCCGCCTGCCGCGATGCCCATCACCTTGCGCATGCTGGAACCGTGTTCACCAAATGCCCACATCAAACCTGTGGCAACAATCGCAACAATGATGAAAACGTGAGCTACCGTACCGCTGAGATCCTGCTGGATATTCGTCAGCGGGGTGTCCCACGGCATGCCGCCACCACCACCGCTAGCCAATGCCGCTCCGGTGCCCAGGACAGACAGTACCACACCAGCCAAAAACTTCTTGACCTGCTTCAACTTCATTTTCATGGCCCGATCCTCCGTTTGTGAGAGCCGATCATTCTACCGCTACCACATATATAGCATCACTTTTATTGTTACGGCGCTGCCAGCAAGTGCCAGCGCCTTGCTTTCACCTTACAGGATCACCTGGTCGATTTCGTCCCCAACCGGTGGCCGGGCGAAAAATTCCAGAAACTGCTGAGAGTTGTCATCATCGTCCTCGATCCGCTCTTCAGCAATCGGATCAGACCGAATTATAAAAGAAATGTAAGCGGCGTCATCACTACTAAAATTTTCAGTCTGGCTTGTCATCACATACCTCCTCAGTGGTTACATTCCCCATATAGCCCCAAAACAGAGAGGATGACGTTTGACCATCAAAATTTCGTAGCCTGTCACCTCACAAAGGGTATATAGCACCTGTTTTTGGAAATCAGACCGCCACCTCCATTACGCATCTGCAAAAACCGCAATGCTTCTCCAACCGTCAGAAATTCCGCCAGCGTTTCCGCCATACCACATTTAGGGCAAGCCATTGGAGATATATACCGCACCAGAATTTTCCCGCCCTGATCCAGCAGCCAGCAGTTTGAGCAACATAATCTGAGCCGCTGATTGGCTCGTTGCAGTTGCATCGCTCGATCTGCACTCATACCACGATCCCGCCAATAAACATTCCGACTGGCCAGCACACAACGGCGGCGGCACCCCATATACACCAAGGAGCCGGCCAGAAATGATGGACTAGCATAGGGGTAACAAGAAGAACCGATGCCACAGCCCAGTTCCGCATATTGACGTTGACGTGCATACGATGGCACTGGTCCATCGTCGCCCTGTCCTCATCACTGATGTCGGCGAAGGGATCTTTCTTTTCCACGCTCATGCGATCTCCCCCTGCTTTTTCACATCCCACATGCTCGTTATGCGCCGTCCCGCGGGGTGGCTTTTATCACGCTGTATCTGGATCACGATATCCACCGCCTCAGCGATCAACTCACTTTGAGAGGGCACGCCCGCCTCCTGGCAAAGTTGATCCAGTCTCAGCAGAGCCGCTTGCGGGTTGTTGGCGTGTACGGTGGCGGCGCCGCCCGGGTGGCCCGTGTTCCACGCTTTGAGCAACGCCAGTGCCGAGCCGTCGCGCACCTCACCAACCACAATACGGTCAGGCCGTAATCGCATAGTGGCTTTTAACAGTCGGGTCATATCCACATTCGCCGTATCGTCGGTCAGTAGATCAACAAAATTAGGGGCGGAGCACTGCAGTTCGTTAGTATCCTCTATGGTGACAATACGCTGATCCAGGTCGGATATTACCGATATATGTTGCAAAATGGCGTTAAGTAGCGTTGTTTTACCAGAGTTACCTTGGACCATAAAATGCCCGTCAACAAAAAGATGATCAGGATGATCGACTTCAAATCCATAGTAAGCGCCCTGACCAAGACTCTGTATCTCTTTTATCCCTGATGTAATCATGTCGCGGCCCGACGCACCCGCCTGTTTGCGCGGAATACGTGTGTTTATGCAACCAATATTGCCGCCCACGTAGACCCGGTAATAATCACCAGTAAACACGCTGCCATCCGCATACGCACAGCTTTTTCTCGCAGGGTGAACGCTTGCATAGAGCCCACAACTTTTCGCCACGAATACAATATCCTCCGCCAAGGTTTGTGACACGGAGATGTAATCATAATGCTCAGTTACTTGGTCATGGCGCCTGGAATTAGCTTTAGCCAAATGCCCATCTGTATCCATAAGTCCGCCGAGTAAACTCAATCGATGCTCAAGTGACGCTCGCTTATAGACATCCGGTATAAACTTCTGACTGCCTCTTTTTTTATGTAACCCAAATGACTTCAACACATCAATCAAGCCATTACCGCTGTGCCCCCTACCGGCCCTTTTGCCCAGCAGTTTATGTGTCGGGTTATTTGCTGACCGATAATACGTGTGGACGTGCAAACCAAACTGTCGTGCGGCATCATTCACGGCTAGCCATATTTCGTCGTCCGGTTTTGTAACAGAAACAGAGTCCATAAATGAACCGTCTCCCAGCAGAACACCCATGAAATAGGGATCTATCGGCAGATATTGTTCTTTCCAGCAACTTACAGCGCTAGTGTAGTACAGTTTATGTATATGTTTGAATTTTTCGGATGCCCGAGTCCACTCCAGGACGCTCATTTTACTCTTTTTGCGGGTAACCCTGTGCGTCTCCACAAGCGCCAGATTGTGCCACTGATTTACGACAAATGGCTCACCACTGCAGGGGATCACGCGCACCATGTGATCCAATCCGCAGTGCACATCTTTCACCAGCCGCCGCGTACCATCAGGCCCCATTACTTCATCGCCCACGCAAACTGTTTCTACAGGTTTTGCAGTGCCATCAAACATCAATACTGGATGTCCGGCCCCAAAACAGCCAGTCCCTCCGCTGACCAGGATGTTTTTTCGTAATTCTATTGCCCTTCGTAGCGTACCAAACATGTCCAGCTTTTTTTCTTCTACAACGACTTCTGTGACTTTTCCATGCTCGTTGGACAGTATTCCCGCTTCCACATAATTGGTCAGCGTGTAAATGCTGCGGGCTGGTAATCGAATGGCAAATAACGGACCTTTTGATAGTGGCGGCAGAATCCCCTCAAACCGCGCCCCACCAAACTCACGCGGCAACGACCCTTCACAAATGGGCTTCTCCGCATTGCTGATCGTCCCCCGCCACGCGGCCACCAGACCGATGATGTTCTGCACCTGCTGCGGGGCGATCATGCCCTCCTGTACGATGCCCTGCCCGTGTCGCTCCACCAGCAGTTTGCCGTCGGGATTCGCCATGATCTCGACAACCTTTTCGTCATCGAAGGCCGTCATGATAGTTTGCCCAAATGACCGGCGCAGTTGCTCTACCAGCCGCTGGTGTGCTTCCACCTTTGGGTCGAGTGCCATTTAACTATTCTCCATTATGCCCATATCCTCTATATAGCGCCGTTTTCAGGAACCCGGAGAAAACCCGAATCCCAGCCCTGAATTCCCGATGCCGCGATTCTTTTGAGCGGATTGCTCGCGGGAAGTAATTTCCTTCATCATCGCGCCAGGGTCCATGTCCAGCGGGACGCCCAGTGCATGCCCGGCAGCCTCCTTGCCGATTTCCGTAGCGATTTCCTTGATCGGCGGCTGATAGCCTTGGGCCACCGCTTTGGACAGAAGGCGGCGCTGGCGGGCCTCGGCAATCCGGCGTTCACCAGAATTGACGGGCAGCGCGTTCGGCTGCGGCATACGGCGATCATATTCAATGCTGGCGACCAGATGCTGCAGACGGCGCTTGCGGGACTTGCCCACTTCACTACCCGTGCCCTCATCCATCGCCCAGGCTTCTATATCGTCGATATCAACATTAGTGGATGACATGTTTGCGGTCCTCCGCGTCCGGGTCGGCGATACACACGCCATTCTCGTCCACATGCGCCGGGTCGTCTTCTTCATCCTCTGCCGGATCCCATGGCTCGTAAGTTTCAGGGTCAAAATCTTTCATGGGCGCCGGCGGCACGGGCTGGTGCGGGGTATCCACGGCGGGGGTGCTCATCATCAGTTTTTTGTCCATAGCATCTCTCCTTGTGACATTATCCATATTGCTCGCGGGTAGTAATATCATTTCCTCGCTTCCCATTTTGACCCCAGCTTCTTGGGATCATTCCGGTCCGGCCACCATGCTGAACCACATTTCTCACACTTACAGAACGGCTTGCCGGTCTTGGTCTTGAGGATAATAGTAGCAGTCTTGCAGTCCGGACAGGTAGGGCCAGCCTTTTTCGCGCCACCAGAGCCACCACCGGATTTTCCGCCAGCAACACTCACGCTGCTGGTCACCTTCCCCAATTGTTCCCGCACCATTTGCTGAATCGCTCCCATGAATTTCGCTGGATCCAGTTTGCCGTCAGCTATGGAAGTGAGATGATCTTCCCAGCGGGCGGTAGTCACCGGGTCGGTGAGATCGGCAGGCAGTGCCCTGATCAGCGACCGACCGGTTGTGGTGGAGATAATCTGTTTACCCTTGCGCTCGACGAACCCCCGTTTTACTAATGTTTCAAGGATGTTAGCACGGGTCGCTTCAGTACCGATGCCGCTGGTCTCCTTCAGTTTTGCCTTAGCTGCAGCGTCTGTTACAAATTTGTGAATGTTGGACATGGCATCGATCAGCAGTCCATCAGTGAAGCGTTTTGGCGGCTTGGTCTGCTTGGCTCGAGCTTCGCCTTTTTGACCAGTAACCAGATCACCGTTAAGCATGCTCGGCAGACTGGCCTTTTCGTCTCCATCTTCATCATCGTCTTCGACAACATCCGCACCATAGAGCGCCTTCCAGCCCCTATCCATATCCAACCTACCAGAGGCTGTCCACTGCTCACCGCCCAGAGCCACAGCAACAGAGATAGCCTTGTAAAGATAGTCCGGCAGGAACAGCGCGGCATAGCTTTTCCAGATCAGATCATAGATTTTCTCTTCCGCATCGGACAAGCCGCTGGCCGATTCGCCAGTGGGAATAATGGCGTGATGCGCGGTGACCTTGCCGCTGTTCCAGGCAGCATGTTTGCGATTGGCCGATACCTTTCCTTTCAATTGGTCGGAAACCGGCAGGCTGGCTAAAATGTGGCCAGCATCCCCATGTTGCTCTTCTGGCAAGTACCGGCAGTCAGTTCTGGGATAGCTGGTGATCTTTTTTTCATACAGCGATTGCGCGGCTTCAAGAATATTGTTGGCCGACATGCCAAACTTCGCACTAGCGGCTTTCTGGAGTGCTGACAGGCTGAACGGCAAAGGCGCAGATTGCTTACTGTCTTTGGCTTCATACCGCGAGACCCTGCCCTGCCCTATCGCCTTGGCGGCGATCATGTCTGCCAGCACGCGATCCACAAGGCGGCCTTCTTCATCGAATCCGGGGCCGTCATTCTCTGCAGGTTTCCACTTTGCCAAGAAGTCACCATTTTGGTGGTGGAAATGAGCCACAACCTCGAAAAAATCACGTGGCTTGAACATCTCGATCTCGATATCGCGGCGGACCACCAGCGCCAACGTCGGTGTCTGCACCCGACCAACTGACAACAGCCCATTGTTGCTGATGGTCCAGGCTCTGGTGAGGTTCATCCCCACCACCCAGTCAGCTTGAGACCTGGCTTCCGCAGCCTGTGATAGTGCAAGGTATTCTTTATTGTTACGGAGATTCGCAAACGCCTTTTTGACGCTGGTTTCGTCCAAAGAGGCCAGCCACACCCGCTGCACGGGGCCACGATACCGGCAGTATTCGAGTATTTCATCAATGAGGAGCTGACCTTCCCGGTCCGGATCACCGGCGTTCACCACCAGGTCAGCCTCGTTGAGCAACCCTTTGATCTTCATCAGTTGTTCTTTGGCGTCAAGCTTGGGATGCTTGATCCACTTGTCTGGGAAGATTGGCAGATCCTCCATGCGCCACCGTTTTTTGCCGGTCTTCGGATTCACCGGCACGTCCGCCGGTGTGTACTCATCCGGCTCTGCCTGCTCCAGAATGTGCCCGAATGCGTTGGTAACCGTGTATTCCTTGCCCACCACATCACGGATGGCTTTAGCCAACGATGGTTTTTCAGCAATGATCAGTTTCATGGTGTTGCTCCTTTTATCAGCTATTCTTTAGTGGAGATGATCAATCCGTGCGTTATTATCCAGGTCACCTAGGACGATCCGCTTGGCTAACTCATAACCCACAGGGGTTTCATACCAGAGGCTATCTTCCTGTGGCATCTTGTCAGCTAGCGCGCGATAAACGGCCTCGTCCAAAGTACCTTGCGTCGCATCGGCCAGCCGGTTCGCCATACACACAAAATCAGAGGAACTCGCCCTGCCAGCCAGAGCTGCTACAGTGGCCGCGGCACTTAATAAATCAAGCACGGTATTGCTGTCACTATTCGTGTCCATTACTTTCCCCTTCCTTAAAATCGCTGATTGCCTACCTAGCTACCATATAGCACCATTTTTACATGTTGGCTGACATGCTGGTATGGTAAAGGAAGATCGGCGAGCGCCATCAGCGCGGCGACCACGCGACGGCTACCCGCCCCAGGCATCCAGGGCGGGGTTTTGCAATGCGTGTGAGCGCGACCGTACAACAGCAAGTACATGTCTGCGGGATACGGTCGGATCAAGGCATGGTCCCTATCCATACCGGTCCACTCGGCCACCTGCTCGCGTGGATAGCCTCGATTGTATAGGTGGTTAATGATAGCCTGCCAGGCTGACCAGGCCTGGGCTGGAGTTAAGTAGATGGTGGTCTGGGCGGACATCAGATATGCCTTGCCAACTGAGCTAGGCCGTCAGGTCCGATGGAATTTTTGATTATCGCTAGAGCTTTCTTGTTTTGCGAAATCACGCCCGCCAAAAACTCAAGAGGGTGATCTTCACAACCCATGGTGCTCTTGGAAACGGTAGAAAGTTTTTCAAGTAAATCCGAAATGACCGGGCCGGCAAACAGGTTACGAACGTCAGCAATGACGGCGGCACTCTCAAGGCTGTCCACCATATCACCAGTGTCGCCCATCAGGGTATCCACCACAGATATGCTGCCTTCCGCATCAGAAAGAGGAGCGTCCAGAGAGTCGGCACCAACTACCACACGTCCACCGATCGTGGTTTTGTACCTGTCAACGGCCGCCTGCAGATGGCGGCGGCGATGATCCCATACAGCTTTAACCCCGTCTGGAGCGTTGGCGGCTGGCTCAGCGTCGGCATGCCGCACAAAAACTTGCTCAGCTAGAGTCAATCGTTTTCTTACACTGGTGCGAGGAATAGTGATTTTGAGGCGGACTAGGGCGTCGCGTAGGCTGGATCTTGCCCACAAACCCGCATATGAACCTAACTGCCCGTTATTTGGATCGTAATTACGCAGAACACCGCTGTACGTGCCGGTGATAATGTCCTGAACAATATCGTCACCGTGTAGTGGATCCGTGGCCCAGGCGCGGCAAACGTACTTGGCAACCCATGTGACAATCCTGTACCACTCCCCATCCGGATCCCGCTGCTGAGCCAACCAACTATAATCCTCAACGCCATTTGGGTACGCCGGACCGCCTGGATAGGCTGGTAGTGGAAACTTGGAAAACAGTTTGTGCAGCCTGTGGCCGCTCTGGATGGCATTCTGAAGAACCGCAAAGTCAAGCTCAACTCCTGATGCAGTGGCTGCCCTGCGCAGGGTCTCTGGGGAATATTCAGGGGTAAAATCAGCCGGGTAATCAACAAGATCAAGGTGGTAATTACTGATAAGGTAAGTGTGTTTTTTAAAAAGTTTTGTGGTGGGGAGGATGACGGCGAGGACTTCCATTGCGGAGGTCCAGCATATTAGGGCACCGAGGTGGTGGCGATAAGCGAGGATGTGTGAATCGTGATCATCAGAAGAATCCGAATCCCCGCGTGTTTGCGGTCGGTGTGCCATGGTCTGGTTACGGTCCATGTCATGATTTGGCAATACATCAGGGCATACCAGTGCCGCTTCATGAACGACTTTCTGCATTTCCATGAAAGAAAACAGGAAAGCCTCTTCGCGTGATCTGATCTCCCTCAGCAATTTATCTGACGGGTTGGCTATTATGTGTTTTTCATACAGATCATCAAAACCTGCATCCCAGCCCATCTCTTCCAACTCAATGGCCACCTCAGCGTCAATTTTCTGAACCTCCTGCGCAAGTTCAGGCCAACCCAAATCATCAATAATGATTTCCATGTGCAATAAATCCCCTATCTAAAAGTGAAAGCACCCTTGTATATATAGTCGATACTACTATTTTCCGCAACCCACACCACAACAGAGAACAAAACGTAGACGGCACTGGTTGCCAAAAAGCGCAAGAACCGTTTCGCTCGCCGCGAGCAGTGCCAGATCAAGTCCCAGAATGTCCATCAAATGGGGTGCCGCCACTGTTAACCATTTTACGAAACTTGGCAACATCTATATTTTCTTTCAATAAGTTACTATACATTCCAAAAAATGATGAAAAATGACAAAAACTGATGATAAGTTGGTAAAGATAACAAAGGCGCACAAACGTGCGCCTGAAAAGCTACCTCCCTCTCTACTCCAACCCCTTTTTCTCTCTGATCCTCCTTGTCAGATCCTTGGTTGGTGTTCCAGCCCGGTCAATGACATTCATCGTCGGCTCCACAGCGTCCAAATGCACCTCAGCCATCAGCGCGTTGAGCTTTTTGAGCATGTTCTGAATCTGCAGGCTGGCCCCGCGCGTATGCTCATACCCAAACTCATCTTTCATGACCTTGGCGATAGTATTGCCGTCATCGAGCTTGCTCAGCGATTTCGCCCGCACCGAAATACCCTGCTCCGTCTGCTTCCAATTCAGCAGATGTTCGTTATCGATTGCTACACGATAGGTCGCGTAGTCCAGATCATTGAGCTTGTCGGCGGCGATGATCGGCAGGGCCTGCAGGTAGCGGTTTCCGGCCATCTGCTCGGCGCGGTCTTCCTTGTCGATCTTGATTTTTTCATAAGTGGGTGTGTACAAAAGCTCATTGTCCAATGGCACGATACCCGTGGGCTTTGCCGTTACTCCGTTATTACCGGCTCCGCTGCGGAGGACCTTTCCCCCATCGTCACTGTCACCACGCCCACTGGAGCAGCCTAATGCGCGGATATTTTCCAGGGCGGGGTCCCCACGATGACCACGCTCCTGCACGTCGCCCATCACCATATCCCGGAAGCTGTTCACTGCGATCTCCAGGTTGCCCTCCGCCTCGACCGCACACGAGATAAACAGTGTGCGAGCTTTGGCAAAACCGTCGGCAATGCCAAGACCATGTTCCCGCAGGTCTGGCATATCGTCGCCGCTATCGTCCACTCCACGCGGATCCGGCGTCTCGTCATCGCTAGCCTCAACAGCGTCCCCAATTCGTGCATCACGCATGGTGATATCCACAGATTTTTCAGCAGCTTCTTCCATGTCCCGCACACTGCGCGGTCCCCTCCCATACTCGTGTGCCGCTTTGTTGAACGTCGTTTTGTATGTGTCGTAGAGCGCCGGAGAGATGGCGGACACCCGCTGATCCACAGCGGGTAGGTCGGACTTGATCCGCTGCGTGAATTGCAGCATGACGGCACGACGCATGCGGTCGTCACGGGCGTCCATGGCGGCGAATTTGTCCGCTGATGCGCGCAACATCGTCACATCTTTTTCGGCCTCTTCCCGACGTATACCTGTCAAGCCCCGCGCCTCGTCTTCACGCTCGCGGGCACGGGCGCGCTTCATCTCAGGAATACCTTGCGCGATTTCATCCAGATCCCGGCGGATATCCTCCCGGCTTTTACCTAGTGCATAGTGTGCAATATCAAGTGTTGAATATATCTCATCCATACGCTCCTGCGAGAAGCCCTTCACCTGCGGAAAATCACCGATCCACCGCTTTCGGCGGGCCTCGATAACCACAGGATCCGACTCAATAGGCGATGGGGCGGTAAAAACGGGTTTGTTTTCTGGATGCTCTGTTTCCATGTGACCGAACGCCATGATCCCTCTCCCTATTTTTCGTTTGGCAACAAAATATTGGCCTCTGTGCGAACGCCTTTTATGAAGGCCACCTCGCCAGCCTTACCGATTATCCAGCGCACCAGATGCTCCGGGTCCCGCTCCAGGTGCCCAGCCAACCAGGCGCCGTAAGCGTGCAGAATCTCCAGGCCCAGGACGTTCAGCGTGTCTCCCTCATAAGGCTGAATATCGGGCAGATGGCGCTCCATGCGGTCCACCATGATCGGAATCAGATGGACCAACATGCTGGCAACGCCGATCTCCATGCTTTGATGCACGAATGCGGGCGGCACGATATGGATGGTGGCGTACCGCGTCTCACTGGTGACATCCGGCATCCGCGTCAGTCCCTGTGACGGCTCCACAACGGTGCAAACCGCCCCGCCGTCGCGTTCTTCGGCCATCCGCATCCGGTACATCGCCATGTTCAGCAGCAGACCATAGTCGTTCGCGTCCAGCGATTTCGTCCAAACGCCAAGCAGGTCCAGATACTGACGGACATATTGCGCATACAACTTGTGCCCAAGATGTTTTCCTTCCTTTTTGCCGGTCTTGCGTACAGCCTCATCCAGCACCCCTGCCACCACCTCCCCCACCCCCGCCATATTGTCCGCCGTGGTGATCTCGAAAATGCGATCCAGGAACTGTGCCTTGTCCATGCGCAGGGCTTTGATGTTGACCTGATTTCCCATCGTTTTCCTCCTTACTTGCTCAACGGGCTAAACTGACTGAGATTGCCGAGATTCACCTTGCTCCCGGTCCCCATAGCGTTCTGGCTTGGAGTCGGAGGCGCCAGGAATGTGTTCATCTCATCCTGACTCAACGCCTGGATCGCCGCGCCGCACGTTTTGTTGATGCTCGTGCCGGTCTCGTGCTTCTTGCACCAGGCAAGTTGCTTGTTCAGCGCCTTCTTGTGCGTGACGAAGTAGTGGGTGTGATGCCCTGAATAAGGACCCTCATGCTTTCCACAACCAGCCAGACCCAGCGCCAAAGCGCCAAAGCGCCACTCATTACCACCATGATTATGTGTTTCTTGTTCACCGTACTCTCCTTTTCAAACCGTATGAGGACTGGCACCATTGCCCCCTCATACCCCATGCACCGGGCGGGAAGCGGTCCCCTCTATGGAATGGAGATAGCCAGTGTTTCCATGCTGTCTCCCCCAACCATCCTGTCGGCTGCAGCCATCGCTTCGGCCAATGCCTCCTGCATTTGATGCGTTGCCGCCGATTCCATATTCCTTTCTTCTGATATAGCATCGCTTTCGTAATCTTGTGTATCGTCATCAGGCTGGGTAAGTGCGGCAGATTCCGCAGCGGCGTCAGGATCGTCGTGCATACCAACATCCAAACTATCCAGCGCGTTACCTTCAACAACCTTCTCAACGCCTTGGTCCTGCTCAGCCAATGCCTTATCCATGACTTTATTCATGTTCTCGGTCATCACACTGACCACGGCATCACCAAAATCGACGGTGGGGATGCTGGCGGATACCTGACTGGGCGCGTCATCAGCAATGACCGTCGCCCCGTCCTGCGGCACAATTTTTGACCGTGCGGAAAACACCGGATCCAAAAAATACAGGATCTGCTGCCCGTAGATAGGGGCACCGCCAGCAGCCAGGATCACCATGTCGCCCGCCACTGTGATTTTACCCTGGGCGTCCTTCACCGGGCCTTTCAGACGCATCACCTCGTCGGGGGTCAGCAATTCACGGGCCTGATACTGTAGGCCGCCACTCATGCCCGTCTGGTAGGGCATGACATTGCCACCCGCGTAGGAAATGCTGGTGTTTTCCGTGGTGATGGTGCGTTTGCCCAAAATGCGGGACACCCATTCCGCCGTTTCGATCTTGTTGGGCGCGTAAATAATGCGGATATGCGAGTTGGAAGTAATGCTCTCATCGCGGGTATAAGGTTTGTCGAGCTGTGACTTATCCTGGCAAATTAAATACGCCTTCAAGCCATAGCCCGCGATGAATGCCAACGCCTCTTCAAAAATATCCAGCTTGCCCAAGGACGGGAATTCATCAATCAGCAATAGCAGACGGTGTAGGTAATTAGCCACCGCCTGACCATCCTTGAAGGTCATATCCTCCGTTAGCCGCCGCACCACCTGGTTGATGATGAGGCGGATCAGTGGTTTCAGACGATCTTTGTCTGATGGCGGGACTACGAGGTAAAGAGAGATGGGCTTATCCTGATTCATCAGATCGGTGATCTTGAAGTCCGAATGGGTGATGTTGGCGGCCACCACGTCGTCCCGATACAGGGCGAGGAATGACATGGCGGTGGAGACCACACCCGACTGCTCGTTCTCCGCCTTGTTGAGCATTTCCTGTGCGGATTGCGCCACCACGGGGTGCGTTTTCGTCTCCCGGCCCAGGTGGTCCTTCCAGTGCCGCTCGCCAGTCGGATCGTGGATGTGGGCCTTCATGGCCTCGAAGACCTCTTCCACACTGCCCGCATCGGGATTCGCCAGCAAGGCGCCTACTGAGCGTAGAGATTTTTCCGGGATGTCGTCATTGTAGAGTACGTGTAAAATAGCACCGACCAGCAGCGCAAAACCGGTCTTGGCCCAGTGGTCATTCAGCCCCTTGCCGTCAGGATCAACGATCATGGTAGCGATATTCTGCACATCCTTGACCTCGTGCGGGGTCCTGAGACGGATTTCGTCAAGCGGATTAAAATGGCAACTGGTCCCGTCTGCCAGAGATGGCGCGAATTTCAGGCAGCGGGAGAAGGTGGACCGCCAGCCGGACGTGATGGCCCAGTTCTCCCCTTTGATGTCATGCACCAGGACGGAACCCATCCAGGCCAGCAGGGTTGGAATAACAAGACCTACACCCTTGCCGGATCGGGTTGGAGCGAAAGCAATGATATGCTCCGGGCCGGAATGCTGGAGATACACCAACTCGCCCTTCTCGTTTTTCCAACCGCCCACGTAGGTAATGTACTTGGGGTCACTCTTTGGCGTAGGCAGCAAGCCGGACGTCTGAATTTCCTTTTTACCCGCCCAGTGTGCCGAGCCATGGATATCGGAATGCAGGACTTTCTTGCGCGCCTTGTTGTGCTTTTTGATGCCCAGTACGGCCAGCGGCAGGGTGCAGACCGCGACAATGCCCATGGCCGCGTAAACCGCCCGCATGACCGCCGGATACTGGTGATACTTGAAGGCCGAAATGACCACCGGGATAATGGAGTAGATAGGCACGCCAATGACGGTCGCCGGCAGGAATGGCTTATCGTAAAACCATGGATTATGCAGCATATACCCCGCCACCGTGCCGCCAATAAACGAACCGATAGCGGCCCCGATGCCGGTGATAATGAGTGCATCCGCCTTGGCGGCACGCCAGGCATAAACCTCATTGACGCCCGGGATGTTCTGTTCGGGGCCGTGCTGCTTCGGTGCGTGAAAGAAACTCATCCATGATCTCCTGTTTCTTATTACTCGCGGGGAGTAATGATTGCTCTGCAAGGCAAGCTGTCAGGCCAAGGCCATCTTCCTGCGCATCTGCTCGGCCTTGGTTGGTCGCCCCACGCGGTTCTTTTTGGGGTTAATCTGGGCCGGAGACCTGGGAGTGACGTGAGCGGCAGGGACTGCAGGAGCAGGCATCACCTCACCACAAGCCAGTTCTTCCATCGGTGCCCCACGCAACGGCATCGGCTCCTCAAAAGAGGCGATCCATGCCCGCACCGTGGGCCGCCGCCAGTAATTGCGCTGCACCCCCGGGAACCGCACACGTGGCGGCAGGGATTCAGGCCGCTGGGACACCGCCACCCGCAGCGTGTTGACGTTGCGGTGCAGCATGACGGCCAGTTCCTCCAGGGTGATCAGTTCTGATTCTTCTTCGATTTCCACTTTTGCTGCCATGTGATCAGCTCCTATCTTGCAGTATATGATATATAGCACTGTTTTACGGATGCAATGCCTCTTGCTCTTAACCTGGTAACAACGCCGCGTCATGAAGCATGTCCAGAATGGCCATGGTGGCATCGGCCCGCGGGCCAGACCCCATGTACATTCGGTTCCACCGGTTGCGATCCTGGATGCGCTCCAGGAAGTGATCCGTAGCATCCGGAAAAGCGCGCGGATCGGGAATGAAACGGGCGACATCCCCAACCAGAGACGCGGCGGACTGTGGGGACACACGACGCCCTTGCACCTGCCGGATAACACGAATGGCGGCCCGGCGACCCAGTGACTCGCCGGGGTCGAAACCGTAGGCCCGCCTGACAGCCTCGCGAAGCGCGCCGGAAACCGGCAATATATCCCCATCCTCATCACCGAGTGCCACAGGTGCCTGCGCCACCTGCACATCATGTTGCTGCGCAGGTGGCGTGTTTGCACACGACGCGGAATCCGGAATAACTCCCGGGAAAAACCGGGATAAAAAATCAGACGCTGACGCCACGTTATCCATATCTGTTTCTCCTTAAACGGCTCAGTGGATCAGTGGGATGGCGCTCAGTGGCACCTGCGCGCCGCGATAGCGGGTTATGCCCAGAAGCACCCAGCGCTCCACGCCGCAATCCAGCACCGTGGCATACAGACGCGCGATAATGTCATCCTGGCCCGGATAGCCACGCGCCACAAAGATCCCTTCTCCACCCACCTTGCCGGGCAACTGCAGCAAGACCACGCCCTGATCACGAAACACCTGAATGGCGTCCCGGTCCCCTTTGGTGGCGGACAGAATCAAACCGCCCAGGTCGCGCATGGCCTGCCGCGCATATTCAACGGCAGTGGGCAGTGGAACCCCGGACGATTTGTAGGTCTTCAAAACCACCATGTACTGTTTGATGGCACAGTCGGCGTCGATTTCCTGCGGCTTCGCCGTCGGGGACGCTGCACCAGCGAACACCCGGCGCTCGCACTCGATGAAATACTGGCGGGCTTCCTTGCCTTTGGCCGTGCGCTCCACCATGGAGAGTTCCTTGGCCATGTCGAGGGTGAGGTGGTATTCCTTCGTTATCTGCTGCCGGGCTTTTGAGCTTTCCGAATTCGGAAAGCTCAAACCCTCAACACAAACAAAATCCTGGTGTTCGATGAACCCGAACTGCTCGATGCGATCCTGTATCCAAGCACCGAACACTTTCCCCACGCCAAGAAAAGCGTGAAGCTCGCGGGCATTGACGGTCCGCACCAGACCGGTGCCGATGGATTGCTGTTGGATACTGATAAGGTCTTTCATACGATGACGCCTGTGGTGTGGTGAACCTACCCCATGCCCAACGCGGGAAGCGGTGGCCTGGCACCCTGTATATAGCGCGTCTTGCCGGAGGACTGGCGGGATTGCCACAGGATCGCCAGTAGATCGAGAAAACCTTGGAAACCAGGACCTGTGGGGGTTGAATGCGTCAAAGACCATGGGTGAGCACACCAGCATCTGCGCCGAATCTCTGGTGGTAAAGAACCACGTCCGGAGCGCGTCCGGGGCCGCTGGACGCGAAAAAAGACAGGCTTGGCAAAGGCGCTCTCTATAATAAATAAATAAATACAATATATTACATTATTTATTTATTTATTATATGTGGTCATAACTATTATGCGTCCATGGTGCGTCCGCCTAGAATGCAGTATTTATATACAACGTCCCGATTCACACCCAACGTGGATAGATACATGTGCGCGCAGCAAATCGTATTTGCGAATGGTTATTGTTTGCGATTTTGATTTACACGCTCCACCTGTCTATCTACCCGCACCCCGGACGCATGGGACGTTCAATGTAATCAATCACATGGCTGGGAACGACCTGGACGTAATCTCCATCATGCTGGACGCTGATTTTCAAATGGCTGTTTCTGTTGTAGTTTCCGCGTCCGGTGGTGTTGATAGCCCCATTACACGTAATATCCACGTGAACCATTCCCATTCGCAATCATGATCTGCACTCTCTACCTGGCTATCTCCCCGTGGCACAGCGTTTAGGGACGTTCAATGTAATCAATGATATAGCCGGGAAGGCCATGGACGTGGCACTTGCCAGTATGGATTGGCTTGTTGATTTCTAATGGTATTCATGTCCACGTGTGTTCGGACGGGTCTTGGCGTGTGGGTGGACGTTTTTCGATGCTCTGCTGCCGCGTGCTATCGATGACTACTCGCCGCGAGTAATCACCTCGTAACGCGTCAGCACTGCTTACCGTTAGCGGCTTATATACTGGCAGACGGGCTGTTTTCGTGTTATGGTGCTATGTCTGTTCAGGGTATCAGAAGGCAGGGGCAAACATGCTGCCAGTAACCATCAACAATCAGAAAATTACGCCGCTTGAGTACAAGGGCCAGCGGGTTGTGACCTTTGCTATGATCGACCAGCTACACCAGAGGCCGACGGGTACGGCTGGGCGGAACTTTCGAGAAAACCGGAAACGGTTCATTGAGGGAAAAGACTATTTCTATCTTACTGATTATAAAAGCTTCGACGAAATTCGTCGAAGCAGTGTTACCAACCAAGCCACCAACAACATTTTCCTCATAACCGAGATGGGTTATCTCATGCTTGCCAAGTCGTTCACCGATGACTTGGCGTGGGATGTTCAGCGCCACCTCGTCGAGCGTTACTTCCGCCCCACATTGCTCGCCCCTGCACCGGAGCCAGGCGTGTACAAAGTCCTTCTCGCCAGCACGGATGAGGATGATTTCTGGAAGGCCGCCGTCAAATACCATAAACGCCTCCAGAGGTTCCCCTTCACACGGCAAAATGCCCTCGGCTTTCTTCTGGCGTTCCGCCTTTCCCTGGAGTGTGCCGCACAAAAGGTCGGCACCAATCCGCGCCATTTCGTGCCATTCTTCGATCAGTTGCCCGCACTTCCGGCTGCAACCCCGCCCGATCAGGTTACTGCGGAACCAGATAAAGCCATCGGAAATACCGGATGGGCAGAGATACTTGCCAAGCCGCTGACCGTAGGTGACAACCGCCCAGTACGCGACCTGATCCTGGCCGCGCTTGATAGTCAGCCAGAGGCGCTGGCTACCCTTGCCTGCCATGGCATCGCTTTCCCATACCTGTCATCCAGTGATCGCGGTAGTACCCGCTGCCTGTTCGTGGCAAATCCCGCTGAAAAATCTGTCTCTGAGCGGTCCCATGTGGTGCGTGAGTTGCACAGCCTCATTACCAGCGCCAACGGACGCCGGTCACACCAAGCGCGGGTCAATGTCCACGGCGGACGTGCGCGGGGCGTGGTTATTCCTCTGGATATCCTGCCGCTCCGCTCGAAATGAAGGGTATCTAAATTCCATGATGGATATGCCATCACAACAGCCCATCCTCAGCCAGCTTCAGTAAAGTGGAAATGTCCACGCCCTCGCTAATTTCACAGATTAAATTATGGTGCTATATATGTGACAAGAGCAATCCGCTCTCTGATTGAGGAATTTCACTATGCGCAAACACATTATGCTTTCCGCCCTGATCGCCTTGGCTCTTCCTGCCTTTGCCCTTGCCGGAACCACGAGTACAAACATCGGCATCGGCTACGACAATGTGGGTATCCATCTTGGCAATGGCGTCAACGTCAGCGTCCCCGCAGGCAAGTTGACGGTTGGGCATGTTTTTGGTGCCACCGGCTATGGCGTGAATTTTGACCTGGTGGACGGTGCTGGCAACGGGCTGACCTATCAGCACCTGCAGTTCACAGCCTCAAAGTCGCTGCCATTCGATGGTGGCATCATCGCCCCGAAGATACTGATCGGCGGATCCCGTGTGGGAATTGGCTACAGCCATGTGAGCACTGCCTATGCCGGGTTTGGTGCCACCTATGCCTACCCCATTGGCCGGTATGTTTCCCTCAACGGCAACACCGCCATGGGCCGTGATTTTGCAACTCATGTGACCGGGTTGCACACGGTTGGCGGCTTGTTCTACCAAGCGGGCGCGGACGTGGATTTTAGCGGCATGGGACCCGGCCTGTTCAGCGTGGGTTACGAGTATCGGCACCTGCCAATCTCTGTGAGTCATGGCATGCGCCTGGATACCAGCGGCTTCCAGGCGCAATACAGAATCGCGTTCTAGTATCATGCAACAAAGGTGCGGCACTGACCGCACCTTTGTAAAGGAGCAGCAAATGATACACAACCACAAATTACTCGCCGCGAGCAATGCCGCAATCGTGGTCATCCTGGTGATCGGCGGATTTATCGCCATGTCTGGGCCTGGCGGTGCTCAATCCAACAGACAGGAGATCGGCGTGCGGGTGGTCCACTACAGCGGAGGCATTCCCGGTAATGTTCCCACCCTCCTCCCACCACCCCATAGGCCGGAGATTGCCGCAGTCGCCGCCTTGCACTTTCGTCCATCCTGGATGCGTAAGCACCAAAGCCGGAACTGCCTGACCGCCGGGGCACATTTTGACCTGTTTTGCTGGACCAGCACCATTTTCACCAGATAGCAGAGGATATCGTCATGGAAACAAACACACCAAAACTTCAAGAAGAGTGGATCAAATCAGCGACTGCGGTGGCAGACCTGATCCATATGCCCATCCCTTCCGTCGCGCGAGGACCATTATGGCTAATGATGGGAAACCCGGCCTTAACGGATCCGCGTGGAAATATTTGGATGCATCCCAAAGTGTTGGGCGTACCGGAAGATATTCGGCAATACCTGTTGGCCCACGAGATGGGACACGCTCTGCACCGGCACGGCAAGGTGGCCTTTCTGGCCTTTGTTATATTGGTGACGCTATATGCCGTGAGTCCGGTTCTCTGCGCATGGATCGGCTGGGCTTACATACTGGCGGTCCTGGTACCCTACGGTCTTGGCGACCGCGCCGAGTTCCAGGCAGACGTCACCGCCGTGAAGGTGTTGGGATCGCCCTATGCGGTGATCCGGGCACAGCAAGAAGTCATGGCAGTAATGGGTGAGAGCATCACCCCGCGGAGAGAACGCCGGTGGCGGAAGCTGCGGGCGCTTGCGCAGACGTAGGAGACATTAGCAGTTAGCCAAAGAAAGGAGAAATTGCTATGCAAAAGATACTGGATATCACATCCCCGGATAACGCACTTGCGGTACATCACGCGATGAATACGGCCTATTTCCAGGCCATCCTGCGGGGGTTGCAGGAAGCCGTAACCGCACATGACCTGCAATTCGTCAGTGCCGGCGATCAGTTTGTTCCGGGTGGCGCATGCTGCGAAATGATAAACCCCGCCACCCTCGCCCCGGAGATTTTGTCAGCCATGGCAAATTCGGTGAACAAGGCCAGGCAGTTATGGCTCGCGCCGCAGACGAATGATGAGGACCTGGAGTACCGGCTGGAAAGAGACCTCGAAGAGGGTTACGACCATAGATGGTTGATGGGGCTGCTGGAGGCGCTGGGCAATATGGGAATTGTACTCGCGAAGCCTGTGAAAACCACCGAATACTGAGGTTTCGCTGACACGCGGCGAGCGGATCCGGAATATTGTTTTTCTGGTGCTATATGTACATGGTCAACCTTTTGAGTTGCTGTCACGATAGGAGTAATACCGATGAACATCACACCAAAACCTTCATTCCGTCGCCGCGCGATAGTCGCCGCCGTCTCGCTGGCCCTCGCGGTAGCCATGCCGGTCACGGCGAACGCGGCACCGCAAATTCCGACATCGTCCGGCATCAGTAATTACGACGGCGGTGGTGGGTATGGCACAGCGATAGACGCCACCAGCGGGACCACGACCACTTCTCAGCAGTCCGTACCACAGATTACCTTTGACGGCGGCAATGTCGTCGATACCTACGATGCGGGGAGCCTGGGTACGGGTGACATGTGGGTGGATCCCAATGGGGTGACGCTCGGCCAGAGTTACAACGGAACACTGACCGTCCAGGCGGGGAATTTGAACATCACCGGGAACAACAGCCAGAACGGCTTTCAGACCCTGGGCACGCTTACCGTTCAAAATACGGGAACCTACGCCACCAACGTGTACCTGTCCGGTGTCGATCCGCTCAATGGTGGACTGACAGATAACGCCGCGGGCAATCTGGGCTTCGGCGAGTTCGAGAGCGGCGGCGTCCTGTATGGAAACGCGACGAACAATTTTGGCAGCCCGACAGTCAATACCATCCCTCTGACGTCTCTGACCCTAGGATCCGCCAACTCCGGGCAGATCAGCTTGATTGACTCCACCGTCACCGATGACGGCAACCTAACCGCCAATGATGCCGCAGGTCTTCTGGTGGCAGGCGTCGGTGGGGATAACACGTTTAGCTCCTACACGGATAGCGTGAACGGACCCGCCGTCATTGAAAACCTGGTTAGCGGCGGTTATATGAACTTTTTCGCGTACCAGTTCACGGCCAGCAGCCTGGATTTGCTAGCACCAGAGGGCACGACATACTTCCAGTCGTTGAGTGTGAATCTGGGCGGTACCGGCACCATGACGATCAACCCTGGGGTTGACGCGGCACCTGGCCTCGCTGTCGATGGCAATGTGGTGAATCAGGGCGGCAATTTCTACGCGGGCGGCGGGTTGAGCGTGTCAGGGGACTTCACGCAGACCGGCGGCAACACCTACCTGACCGTCGATCCTAGTAGCGCCACCGCGGTAACCAGTGGGGCGCTGCTAACCGATGTCGTCTCCACCAACCAGTATGACGTGAGCGGCGGCAATGTGTTCATTGACGCCTACGACGGCAAGGACACGAACATTACCAGTCCTTTCCCTGGATCCATGATTTCGTCAGGCAGCGGTAGCTTTGCCAACGGAGATGCATGGGCGCTGCTGGCCTCCGCGAGCGGGGCGGCCAACACGTTTAAGCCCTCTAATGTGTATTACGTGTACGATGGCAGTCAGTCGTCAATGATTGCTGGGTTTCAGCCGTATTTGAGTGAAACTTCAACACAGGTGGAACTGTGCATTGGCTCGGATTGCGTCCCTGCACCTGCACCTGCACCTGCACCTGCCCCAACCCCGGCTCCTGCGCCTGCACCCGCTCCGGTACCACCGGCTCCGGTCAAAATCATACCTGTTCAACTGGTGACACCAGTCCAGGAAACAACGCAAACCGTAGCCAACGCGCCACACATGACCATCCAGCAGGCCCGTGATGCGCAGAACGCCATCATCAGTACCGGCATTGTCGGTGGCGGCCCACGTGGGTTTTGGTTTAAAGGCCTGGGTGGCACACAGTCAATCGGGGCTGACCATGGTGTTAATTATGGCTTGATTGCAGGCTATGGCTGGAGCGTTGGGCCGGACCGTCGGGATGTTGCCGGTGTTGCGTTTTCGGCTGGGCAATCCGGTCTTGGCACTGGCCCTAACAACTTCACCCGCGCGTCCGATTATGGCTTGTGGGCCTACGGAACGTATTACCCAAACGCTTCCCGTGACTGGAAGTTTTCGGGCACCATCGGCGGCGGAATGTCCCAGAACACCCTAAACAGCACGGCCCTGGGCTTGCCGCAAATCGCAAACTTCGGCGGGGCATTCGTGGGTACCGAAGTGCGGTCCTCCTACTGGACCACATTTGACGGTTTGACGGTTAGCCCGCGTCTGAGCATCGGTTATGACCAAAGCTGGACCAACGGCTTTCAGACTCGCGGCGGTGCATTCATGGACGTGCATGTTGCGCAGCAGTCCAGCGGGCAGTTTTACGCTGAACCCGCTGTCCTGATTGGCAAGAAGTTCAACTACCGGACGGTATCCGGCAACCATACGCTGTTCCCCCAAGTGCGGCTTGGACTTGTGCAGAATGTCGGACCCACGCCTTCGGCTTCGGTTTCCAGCGGGCAGGTGGTTGGCCAAGTGCAAGGACTTTCCTACCCGCACACCCAGGGCATGGCCGAGTTGCGGCTGGACGTGACTAGTCACACCCGCTACAGCAAAGGACTGTCCGGCAACATTAGCGTGCGGCAGTTGTTTGGCGGCGGCGCATCACAGACAGAGGCGGTCGCGGCCATTAAATACCGCTGGTAAAACCGGGCATCTGCCAAGGCCGGGATTAACCCCCGGCCATTCGTGCCACAAGGAGATAACCACAATGAACATCAGCATATTGACACAAGTCGACGCGGATGCGTTGCGGGCTACGGTATTTCACGGGCTGATAGCCCCTACTGAATGTGGGGCGCTCATTGAGATTGCCCGCGCGTGTGAAGCGAAGGCGTCCGTCTGCGATAGTGATACTGGGGCGGTCCGGGTGGACGCGGTGCGCAGTAACAACATGTCCTGGGTGGACAATGATCATCCCCTGGTACGGTCGCTGAACCAGCGGATCGCCGCTCTGACCGGAATACCGCTGGAGAACCAGGAACCCTTGCAGGTGCTTCACTACCGGCCCAGCGAGGAATATGGCCCGCACCACGACGCTTTTACACCGGGGAATCAGCAACTGGAGCACGGCGGCAACCGGATTGCCACTGTAATTTTGTATCTGAACTCCGTGCCCGTTGGCGGCGGCACATTTTTCCCTGAGATGGATATGCGGGTTTTTCCGCATGCGGGGCTTGGGCTGTTTTTCCGCAGCGTGAAAGACGGGCAGGTACTGCAAAAGTCATTGCACGCGGGCGAACCGGTTCTGCAAGGTGAAAAATGGATTGCCACCAAGTGGATCCGGGAGCGGGCATACGTTTAACCTGGAACGGGATTCAGATTCACCCAGCCCGCCAACTATTTCTTTTCCTTGGTTACACCCTTGAATGGCGTTCTGCCGGATGTTTTTACTTCAGTAAATTGACCTGTATCCCTATCGCGTTTGACGGGATAACCGTCCTTGGTGGTGGTTTGGGTACGCCCCTTTACTGCGCCATTTCTGCTATTGTTTCCGGTGTTCTATGCCATTACGTTCTCCTATTCAAAATTTATGACTATCACCATAGCGTCTTCGCTAGGTCATCCACCACCAGATGAGTATAGTGCTTTAACTTCTGGAGCGCCTTATTGACAGCAGTGGTTCCCGCCAACAGACTTACCCAGAAACTCCGCCGCATTGTGGGCGGCTGTCTGCGGCCACCGGTCAAGGGCTTGCGCCATCCTCTAAATTTTAATCTGTAACCACTGTTGGGCTATCAAAAGATGGCAAAGCACCAAACAGAATCAATGTATGCACAACCCATAGGAGATCCGCCAACTGTATCTCATCGTATCTGAGCAACCCGTGTGCGATTCGGTTGCGGAGGTTTTTCCCTCGTGGATCTATATATAGAGTCGTCAGGTAAAAGCGCAAATCAGCCCCAAAGGGCCATAGATCGGAGATCACCTCATTAAAGAGTATATCCGACATGTTGATAGTGACACTAACGCCAGAGTCCGGACCGTGAGGTTTCGTAGTCGGCTTCCCAGCCTTATCAACTATCACGCGCAATGCATATTCGATCTGCGGTATTAGGACATGCAGCGCCTTAATATAGTCGTTATCAAACCACGCTTGCAGCCCGACGATCAAAAGGCCCAAGTGATCTTCGCCGAAGACCCCAAACCGATTGATCCATGCCGCAAAATGTTCTGGGATGAATCCGTGTTGTTCTATAGCTTTTGTCATGACCATGGCAAGTTGTGGAGTTAGCGCTGTGAAGGCGATGTTCGCCATCATCACCGTGCGGCCGTGAAGGTCCTCTTCCACCGACCCCACCCGCCCTGCTACATGATCTTGTGCAAAAATAGTATTCGGTATTCTGGAGGCAAGAGGAGCCGCGCTCAACATATCGCTGGCCTGCTTTTCTATATCATTCTTCTTCAACAAAAATGCCGCAGCAATATTGTTGAAGGTTTCCGCTGGATCAGGTACGACCACTTTGGAAAACATGGCTTCCGCATCCTCCTGGGTGATAACAATAGGTGTTACTATCCTCTTCATTTCTCCGATAGATTCTCTAATCTTACCTTGCAAACGAATGCGGATCCGTTCCGCATCTTCACGCAGGCCAGCCTGGGCATAGGCTTCAACGCTGTCCTGAAAAAAATGCGCCGCTAACATAGCCCCTGACTGGATGCTAGCGTTGTGCTCCATGGCCTGGGCGATGACCGTCCAGACACGTTTCACTTCATTCGGCCTATTTACCCTTGTGTAATGAGCGATCAACCTCTTGCCGGCGCCTTGAACGTCGAAGGGGTTGAAAGTTTCAGCATTATCAGAATCTGAACATCTACCAAACACATTTTCTAAATCGTCAACCAATCGCATCCGCTCAGTGTCGGATATTTTGGCACCCTTATTTGCAATCAAATGGTCATAGGCACGCGCCCACCACACGCCAGGTGTGGCCTCTTTGAGGCGGTCATGCAATCCAAGTAACGCCTGACGAGATTGGTTTAGCAGAGTATCGTCCTTGATTTGTACCGACAGATCTACAGCGCGCTTTGCCACATCAAAACTATCCTGATTCTGCTCCACAAGCCCCAAACACAGTACGTCGAGGTATGCAGAGATGGCTGTGCGTGCCATACGGACGTCTTTTCGCGTGGCGCCAGCAAGTTTACCCAAATCCCAAGCAATGTCGGCGTAGCGGGCTTTCAGGATAGGGTTGGTAACAACGTCGGCACGGCCCACCCAATGCGCATGAAAGTCACTGTTCGCCTGCCTAACATCTGGATAGTAAAGCTCCTTTCCGGTCTGGTCAGCCAAGGTAACCATTGGCCTATAGAACGATCCCCAAGGGTCTCGCTTATTCATGAATCCATGAATCGTACCAAATGCAATTAGTTCGGCTTCCATGCCTAGCCGTTCATCAAGCATATAGCTAGAGATATCTTTCGCTATTCTGCCCCGACTAAGTGCGGTATAAACGTCCAATGGGGTAAACGGGTTTTCTGCGGCATCAAACCGATTAATAATCTCTAGCAACGTTTGAGGTATGGGCAGCATATTATTATTTATACCCCGTCTTTTTGGCGAGCGTTACGGCTAGCATATTGGGTGCATCTGAACTGGTGATCCGTTGATTTCATAGTGCCCATAACAGTCCTCATTGCCTATTTTCTCGGCCCTTCAGGCCAGTTAACCCTCCACATTTGGTAAGTATAGTGGTGACCACTTACAAAGTATTGTGTTTCATGCCAATCTTTTCCGCATACGGATTGAGATGGATTTGCCTCACAGCCGGAAGCTCCAACCAAACGGGCCATCGGCGCAGATGTTTCCACGTACTCATCAGGTTATAATAATATAATGAAGTGTTTTTACCTTGAAAAAATCGCGTAGTTATGGAAGTCGCTAGTGGATCGCTGACCAGGCGCGAGACCTAGTTGTATAGTAGACTGCTAGCAGTCACGCTATCGGACTGCTAGCAGTATGCGGTTAGTAGTTCCCCAGCAATTGGACATTCACATAGTGGGCGTTTTCGCATGCGACCCGCCCCATGTTCCGGATCCCTGCGGGCGTCTGGCACTGTGCCACGACCGCCTGGAACTGGGCCTTGCTGTGCTGGTCCATGCCGTACAGGTTATCCCTTGAATATTTTACAGAGTCGATGTATTTGGTGATGATGCCCGCTTTATCGTGCACCACCTGGTACAAAACATAAGTGCCAAGCCCTGTGCCAATTAGCATTGAAATCACCATCAGGGCCGCCGTAAATCCTTTTTGATTGCTCTTCATGTCGATGTTCTCCTTTACTGGTTAATCGCCTGCCCGCGCTTTTTATGTACGGGCTTCATACCCCATGCACCTAGCGGGAAGCGGTCCACATTGAATGTGTCGGGCGTGATAGAAATATCCCACGACTTGCCAACGGACTCTTAAAAGACTACATTAGGTCCTATCTAATGCGAGAGGCACACTCATGCGCTACTCATCTCAAGTAAAACCCATCAGTTATCTCAAGGCCAACGCGGCCGAAGTGTTGGCGGATCTCACAGAGCGGCGCCAACCGCTGGTCATCACCCAGAATGGAGAGGTCAAGGCGGTGTTGCAGGACGTCGTCTCATTCGAGGAAACACAGGAAACGCTGGCGCTGCTGAAAATTCTGGCGTTGGGGAATCAACAAGTGGCTGCAGGCAAGGTGAGGCCGGTGGCGGATGTTGTGGCCCGGTTGCGTACCAAACACGCGGACGCCTGATGTCTGGGCCTGGCGCATCTTACGAGGTCTTGCTTACCGAAGGGGCCGAGCAAGATCTGGAATCCATCTACGACTACATCGCGGAGTTCAACTGCACGGCGAATGCTGGACATATGCTGGATCAGTTGATGGATGTTGTCGGGAGTCTATCGCAGTTTCCAGACCGGGGGAGTTACCCAAAAGAGTTGGTCGATTTGGGCATTCGGGAGTATCGGCAGGCATTCTTTCAGCGATACCGTCTGATTTATCGCGTGATGGACGCCAGGGTCATTGTGTATATGATCGCCGACGGCCGACGGGATATGCAGTCCCTGCTGGAGCGCCGCCTGTTTGAGTCGTAATGCTACAGGGTGACGCTGCTCCCCGCGAGCAATCGGGCAGACCATTCTGTGAATGGTGCTATATATAATGCATGGTGACTGGTCATGGTGCTGGTTGCCGTAAACACAAAGGCAAGGAGAGATATCATGGATAAATTCGTTTATGGGTTGGCAGGAAGTGTGGTAAGCGGGGACGCGACACGGCAAGAGGTCCTGGAGAAACATGCCCGGACGATCACCGAAGAGGAACTGGATGCCGCGATTCTGGATCTTGGTGCGGTAACCTGCGAGGACGATATGACTATTGTCCGTTATGACTGCGAGCGCACCTGGGTGCCGGAAGCGGGAGAGTAAAAGCCCGACGCAGCAGCCGGGCTTTTACGTTCCGTAAGCCTAAGCGGCTGCCTCTTCCCCGAACGTACGGCGCAAGCGAGAACGGGCAACTGCCGGATCCATGCCCAGCAGCCAGAAGTACCCCGCCGCCACTTCTGAACCGAGTAGCCAACGCCGCGCGGAAATAGCCGCACGACTACCTATGGCGTGCAAGCCATCTTTTATGGCCTGCTCCAGCACCGCTGTAATCAGTGCACGCTCGCCCAAAACATCAATATCACTAGTCAACTTACCCATGGCTCTTTCTCCTTTTTCCTGAGCACCATTCAATGCATGCACCGCGCGGGAAGCGGCGCATCTGCCCCGCGACTAATCTGGCGTTGCTGATAATGATATAGCATCATTTGCATGAGACATGATGCGCGATCACTTCCCCTGTGCGGGAACAGTGATGCAGAAATCATCAGGTCCGCACTTCGTATCTGGACCCAGTGAACCGCCCTTGATTTTTACGACGCTCTGCCCGTCTGGCATGACAAAGACGGTCATATCTTCCGGCATGGCTTTGTGTCCAACATCCAGATAGCCCCACATCGCCACAGCGCCGATGGCGCAAGCGATCAGAAATGCCACAACGGATACCGCGGCGGACCGGCTTACCTGAGCCACCAGAGATGCCGTCGCCGCGACCCTTCCGGCGTCAGCGGCGGCCTTCGCAAAGTCGGATACGCCCTCCGCCTTCTTCGCATCGATGGCTGCGTCCAGGGATTGTGTCAACGTCTCCGCCGCCTCTCTGATTTTATCGGCACCCGCGTCCGCGGCCTCCAGCAATTTCGCCTGCCGACTGTTCACGGCAACGGTAAAGGCGGTCACCCATTGCTTGGATCCATCTAGCAAGCTCGCCAGCACCGTATCGCTGGCCCTGGTAGCGCCGTCGGAAATCTGGTCAGGGATACGCGCCAAGCCTTCCTGAACCTCTTTGGCGGCCTGCCCTGCCGCCGCTGCGGACGCCCATGCGTTGATCACGGATCCCACCAGGAGCCAGCCCACATCGTTTTCATGACGAACGCCGGCGGCGGCCGCATGCTCTATGAGTTTTTCCCTCCATGCGGACGGGAGACCATCCAGCGCGGCATCGCGCATGCTTTGCTGCCCGCCCTCCTCCGTAGCTGGAACACTGGCAATCTCCGATGCTTTCCGCTCCTCTTCAGGTGAGCGCGGCATGGTTAGCCCTCCTGACTTTCCTGATTGTCAAAAACAGCGATGGCGGCCAGTGCAGGGCGATAAAACCGGCTTTGGAAAACCAGCCGCTCTCCCATTTTCAAGGGCGATGTGGTCTTGTCCGCGAGTGCCGCGAACGTGCCGCCCGTGCCCAGCACCACCTGCGCCAACTCATCTGGGGAGATCGCCGGCATGACAATTTCGTGGCCCTTGAAAGACTCCCGCGCACCGGACTTCATCCAGTCGAAGTTCTCCGTGCTTCCCAAAAACGCGGGATACACGATGCACCTGTTACCTGCCCCGACCGCGCCGAGTAGGCCGCTGTTAATGCTTTTCAGGGCGTTTTTGGTGGCTATAGCGGTATGTCCGATGCTGTAGAAAACCCGGCTTTCATGGCCGAGTTCGTCCGCTGCGGTGATCAACACTTCCGCCAGATGCTCCAGAGTATCGCCCGCCGCAGCCGGAAGATTGACGACGACATCCCCCTCTCCAAGGTCTTCGAGCGCGTCGGTAAAAGCCATAACGGCTGCGTCGGATGCTCCAGACTGATTGAGATTCACCCCGCGAACCTCAATCACCCCATGGTATCGCAATGCGATATCGGGCTGACCCGCGTCCCCCTCGATCAACTTCGGAGCACTGCTTTTGCTGCGCAAATACGATTTTTCGAGTAGGTATTCCAGCAGCACCGCACTAACCATACTCTTGCCAACCCCGCCCTTGTCCCCATGTGAATAGTAAATCATGGCGCGACTCTCCTTTCAGTTATGTGGTACCAGATAGCTATTGATTGAATAACCTTTGTCATTGCACAGATCAATGATCTCCTCGTCGTCACCGATAATCAGCCCTTGCGCCGCCGGAAACATCATATGAGGAAAGCTCCCGTCCGCCCTGTATGTATCACCGGTGATTGCCATTGCTCCGCGTCCCAACAGATCAAACCACAAAGGTGTAGCGAAAAGCACAGGGCGCGGCATCGGTAACTGGCGACCATTGATGAAACCTTCCAACACGCGTGGGGCACCTACGACCACCTTGTGATTACTGGTTTTGTCTGGCCATACAAATGTATATACGCGCTTGTCTGGCATGACACAGGTGACCACGGCTTGCGGCGGAATCAACAGGGATATGGGTTGGTCTATGCCCAGCCCCTGATCAATGGCAGGGGCCTCTTTGGCGCATGCCTCATAGGACAGGCGCTCACGCTCGATGAAGTACCGCCGCGCCTGATGTCCACGCTCATTATTCTCCACCATGGCGAGTTCCTTGGCCATGTCGATGGTGAGTTGATATTCGTCCGTGGGACGGCCACCACGGTCTCCCTGGGGGTTTTCCACAAATTTGTGGAAAACCTCATAGTCCTCGCCTTCAACAAAGCCGTACTTGGCGATACGGCGTTTGATCCAGGTGGTGAAGTCCCATCGCACCTCCAGAAACGCATGCAGGTCGCGGGCGTCGCACAGCAATTGTGGGCGACCCTGCAGGGTTCCCTCGATGATCGGCACCAAATCTGACTGGTTATTCATGGTAAATCTCCTTTGTTCCAATAATGTATATAGCATCACTTCTTAAAGAAATCAGGGCCATACTTTGTTTCCACCTCCTGCTGTATTGCTTCCTCGTCTCCAACCGGCATCTTTTTGGATGGAAGACGGGTGAATTGAGAGTCTTTGACCTTTGTTTTCGACTCCACGACCCCACCAGGCGCCAGGATCCCCGCTTTAACCTGTGCGTCGACGCGCCGATAACAGGCTGCAACCTGATGCCATTGCTTCTCTTCAAAACCCAGAGCAACAGCAATGTCTCGCCACATGCACATGATGCGTCGGGCCGTCTGAATATCTAGGTAACGCTCCAGCACGATCGCCTTGACCTTGTAATATTTTTTGTCAGGTCCCTTGTCTATCAGGGCTTTTAAAGCATCCATACCTACCTCCTCATTCCGCGTGCCAGCGTCTGTGCTGAGTTTACATATAGCATCATTTTTCAGGTGTCACCAACTGACGTAATAGGTAACGAGTATCTATAGAATTGGTTGGACAGACAAGGACGGCGGGGGACAGGTTAGCGATAGCCTGGATAGGTTAGCGGCTGGTTCAGAATAGGTTAAGGATGGGTTGATGACCGATTATGGACCGGTGAGTGATATTTGGAAGAGGTTGTGGACCTGTTGTGAAAAATTGCGGGTTAGATAATGGCACATCGGGGCTGGTGTGGGACAGGATAGGGATAGAGAAAGCAAATTCTAAGGTACAGGTCAGTGCATGGTTAAGGACAGATTAGTGGTCGGTTAGGGACCGGATGGGGATAGTGGTGTCAGGTTGTGGATGGGTTAGGGGGTCAAAAATGCCGCGCGCCCCGGTAAACCGGGGCGAAAAAACGGGTAATTTTGTCTTTCCGCGAACGAAGTGAGTGCAAGATAAGGGAGTGGGGTGCTTTGGTTTTGCTGCTTTCTTTGCGGTCCATCCTGCTCTCCGGTTTTCCCGGAGGCCCGTTGTGGCCTATCTTTATTTGGTGGCCATCACACTGGCGATGAACATACTGGACTTTTATCAGTATTTTATTGTGTCCGGCAAAGACACACGCAAGGCCATCTTTAATGAGTTTAGTGCTGCCATTCAGGAAGTCGGCGAAGGTGTGCGGTCGCATGTCCGACAAGCGGGCATTGCGGCCCATCAAATTGACCTCATGCATAAGAAAGTCCGCGCACTATTGGAGGATCGGTGACCGCCTTAAGATAAGCCTGCGGGATATGTGGTGGTTCACATCTCAGGGCGTTACAGTGTCATCCCGTACCGCCGTTCGCCGCTTTTTAATGGTTACCTTTGTCTGATGTTTCTGCCCATAATGAGCGGATTCCTTCGGGGGCTGCTTGGCGGACTTTTCGGGCTGTTGTAAATCTTGAGGATAGTGGAAGCGGTTTTTTTGCCAGTTTCTCTTGATATGCCCGCTGTGGGATTTGTTTATAATCCCCTGATGTATAGATAAAAAATAGTTGTATACTTGAAATCTTTTTATAGTCAATAAGTTGGAATTTTTCATGCTCCAGAAAAAAATAATAATGTTGTATACTCAGAAATTTCACGCGCACGCCGGTTGAAGAATAATGTTGTATACTGACTGTGAGATGGGCGGTCGCCATGAGAAGCCCATCCCCTTCGCCGCCGCGCGCCTAACCGATGTGACCAAGCCTGCTGCGTCTGGATCGTCCACCCACTATAGCTTTCCTGCAGCAGGTAAATCCTGAACAATGCAAAGGGATACTAAGCGCGGTCTAAACGCAATACTGTTTAGTTAGATAAGATGACCGGAATGGGATCACAGGGCTGATGCAGCGGATCGCCCCGATCTCGAATCGGATACGAACCCATCTTTTTTCTGACGCCACGCGGATTACGCTTCCCGCGACTGGTCACCGGCGATGGAGTACGCGAATGGCATGCGTGAAAGACAAATCTTCAGCGGCCTGCCCGGTTTGGGCCGCCGCTTCGGTCATTAAATGACGGACAGCAGCATGTACCAGAAGTAAGGCGTAAAACTCCTGCTCCACCAACTCGGGGCGCTTACTGCGGAGCACCACCTGCCGGTCTGCCAGGTGGGTTTTGAGTTCATCCAGACTGGATTCAATGGTCCAGCGCTGATGATACAGCGCTGCCAACTCCAGGGCAGGCGCTTCGGTCGGGTCCATCCAGTTGGTGGCCAAGCGATAGCGGGGTTCTGCATCGGGGATCCCGTCCAGGGTGTATTCGATGACGCGCACCCGGACGCCATCGCGTCCCTTCTTACGGTCTTGGGCACTGGCATAGACGGTGCTGAGGTAGGACCCATCGGCCAGCACCTCTTCTCGGGGCAGCTTCAGGACGCTACTGAGGCGGAACAACAGTCGGGCACCAGTAGCCAAGCCCTGCTGCCAGAACGCGTAGCTATAAAAATTGCGATCCGCCGTGACCAGCATCGTCGCATCCGCGTGTGCCATGACGGGTACTGCCAGAGTCCGCTCACCTTGTTCGTAGGGACCCATCTCGGCATAACACAAGGTGTGTGTACCGCATTCGGCCATCGCCACAAAGCGCAACTGGGGAAAAGCGGCGCTCCCCCGCGACGATGTCGGGTAACCGAAGCGGTCGGCGTTAGCCGCTTCGTCGGGCATGTCCAGAGTCGAGCCGTCGATCGCCATGAGGCGTAACCCCTTATACCAAACCCCGGCCATGCCGATCGGACCGTGGGGCTGAACCTGATTCTGATACAGCGTTTTTAACGGGGCCGCCCCGACCTTTGCCCGTGCCTGCGAAATGGCCCCTTTGCTGACGACGGTTTGGGCCAAACGATCATCACCGAGCAGCGGGCGTAAACCCTCGATGACCAGTTGCAAAACTTCTTCATAGGCTACACTGGCATAGAGCACCATGGCCAGAACAAAATAAACCAGCACTTCATGCGGTAGCCCCCGTTGTCTCTGGCTTTGTGCGTCATGCAACGCCAAGGCATCCCGGACTTTTCCGACAGGACAACGCATGGCCAGATAGCCTACGGTCAGGTAATCCGCCAAACGCACACCCGCTGATAATTGCGCTTTTGTCCTCGCCATAGCCCTGTCTCCATCATGGGTAACGGGGCTATAGTCTCACAGAAATCGAACTAACTAAACAGTATTGGCTTTAAATGTCCCTACCAACACAACAGGAACACTAAACTGATTAACCATTTGGCCAAAGAAATTCAACATCTTGGCTGCACCGCCGCTACTGGCTTCATTCAGTCTTTGGATCTCATCAATGACCAAAACTCCTAACCCCAGTACTGCAGCCACGTTAGCCATTTCTGGAAGCAATTCGTCGACGGATCGCCGTCGGTTATTACCGAACTTAGGGTAGTAGCGGGTCCCGACAATCTCATCAACGGCTTGAAAGAAATTTAGGCAGAGCCCCCTCAATGATCCATCCTGGGGACACTCAAGTTTCAGCCAAACCAGTTGGACACGATCAAGCGCGTGACCTCCATATTTGCCGGAGTGCTGGATTTGCTGAGCGTAAAGGGAGAGTACGCTTTCAACGGAGGTCGTCTTACCCACTCCGCTGGTACCAAATTATGGCAAAGCCCGCTGCGGTAGAGCGGACGAGGGGTTGATAATCGGGTTTTCCACGATCCCAATCGAGATCAGGGAAACCAGAACGAAGCTGTTTGATCCACTCGGCAGAGATCGGGTTGCGGGGTGAATAGCCGTTGCGAAGCATCCGCGAAAACCGTTGCTCAAGCTCCAGAAAAATGGGCAGCGGTTCTATCCGTTGCACTGCCTCCAGACGTTTACTCGCTGCTAATTCGCGCTCAATTTGGTGATATACCGGGTGCCTCCGCAGAAGACTTGCCACCTTTTCCATAGGCAAGACGGGCGGCAAAGCTTCAATGAAAGGATTATGTCGATACATGGGGTCTTCGCTAGGCGTGTAAACTGCCCGCTCCTTACTGCCGGTCAGCATGCAAAGCGCTCCCAGTTGTCAGCTACTTTGGCTAGCAGCCAGCGTCTAAAATCGTGCGATCTCCAATGCGATGCAACGCATGTCATCAAGCCTTGAATCTCCGGCGAGGTGCCCACCTTATACCATGTAAAGCCTATATCATACTTGCCGCTGGGTCATTAATATCCTTTTTGAATGCCTACAGCCCCGACTAGGGTCCTTCAGATGGCCATCGCCCATGTGCAGTTCTGGACATTCTGTCCAAATTGATTCTACTGGATCAGGACAGCCTGCTCTTGGGCGATATCCAGGTCGTCGGACAGTGTCGGCATGTGACCACCGACGGTAAGCGCCTCTGAGCCGGACTATACTTGCACTGACGAGATGGCATTCCGGCATTTCTACGACAGGGGGTTTTCTGATGAACGGCATGGATGCAGCACAGCGAAAAACGGGAATCTGCATGGCCAGCATAGCGATGGGGCTAATGATGGCACCGGTATGTGCCTTGGCGCAAACGGTCGCTACCGCCACTAGTCAAGCGCCGGTTTACCGCCAGGCGGTGCCGCCCGCAGCCTACTACTATGGCCCGGACATGATGGGTGGTTGGGGCTCCGGCTATTACGGTCCTGGCATGATGGGCGGTTTCGGATTGTTTTGGGGATTGCTGTGGCTGCTGGTCATCGTAGGTATCGTGCTCAGTATGGCGTTTCTGATTCGCGGAGCTTTTATCTGCAGACATCGCCATGGATGCAGGGACGGTGTGAATGGCAACGGGGGGAACGCCCGCAAACTCCTGGATGAGCGCTATGCGCGCGGCGAAATTGAGCGTGATGAATACCAGAAGATGCGCAAGGATCTGGAATAGTACAGCCTTATCATTACGGTGTTCTTTTTTGGCTTCCCGAGTAAGGGGAAAAGCGAACGTGGTCCATCTGTATCCAGACCATGCCTTATTTATAGCAAGCTCCGCTTCAGGAGGTTTTAAATGGAAACGAAAACACCAGAGGCTCAGACGGAGAGTCCGCACGAAACTGCCGCGCCGTCGAAAGAAGGTGGTGGTAGCCCCATGTCCATGGGAATGAAGATGATGAAAAAAATGATGGGGCAGCACAGCCGTGGTGGCGGAGGCTCTATGGCGATGATGCAGAAGATGATGGGCCAGAAAGGAGAAGAAGCGGAAAGCGGCGACAATCCGATGCAACAGATGATGGGGACATGCATGGGAATGTGTACGGAAATGCTGGACACCATGCGTCGCACTACTTCACTGGCGGTCTATGCGCAGCCTGAACTTCACCAACTTTTTGAAGAATGGCTCGCGGCCCGGGAAGGTGATGTTCTAAAGCTTATTGAGGAGCGCGGCGGCAGCCTGGACCCGGAGGCTCTGGCCGCCGCGCTTTCCATGAGTCCGGCGAGCGTGACCGCTCTGCTGGCCCACTTGCAGAATCAGGGAAAAATTCGCCTGCATGCGGAAACTGTCGAAAAATCTTAACGGCCGACGGTTCCCCGGGGCGGGCATGTACCGATGCGCGCCTCCGGAGTGATCGCTTGGTGGTGGCAGCATAACGTCTTTGAACATGACTAAGGACGAAACGCTACCACTACCAAGCCGCTATTCCGGATTTCCACAATTTGAAAAGGGATACTAATGAAGAAACAAATCACCATCATAGGCAACGGATTTGCATCCCTGTTCTTCATTAGGTATTTTCTCGCCATCCCCGCCTTTCCCATCATCGCACACTTCTTTCGAAGGATATATTCCCGATACGACATCACACTCATCGGTAATGGTAGATTCATTTACTTTCCAGCAATTCCTGAATTTCTCACAAAGAAACGAAACAAAAAAAATATCACCATTGATATCCGTCCATTTCTTAGGCGGCGGAACATTCGCCTTATTGATGGTGCCGTTATCGATATACAGGATGGTGGGCGAACCGTGATTACCCATGATGGAGAATACAAGAATGACTATCTATTTAT
>Ga0172381_10000440_pt1 | contig 50093 bp, 70 predicted proteins | sample Leawel6488metaG_FD_119754 | JGI IMG/M metagenome (GOLD analysis project Ga0172381, IMG submission 119754) | Leachate microbial communities from a municipal landfill in Southern Ontario, Canada - Leachate well 64-88 metaG | ecosystem: Engineered > Solid waste > Landfill > Unclassified | place... | reverse complement strand
TGGACCGAAGGAACCCCGGATCCTTCCTAGATATGGGAGGCCGCAACCCCTTACGGGGCGCGACGGTGCCTCACCTTACGCCTGACGGTGGGGCTTACGGTGGCTGAACGAGAGGCCGTCAGCCTCACCGAGTTCGCTCGCAGGGTCGGGCGGAGCCGGCCTCGGATCTCGCAGCTGGTCTCGGCGGGCCGGCTGCCGACTCTGCCTGGGACGAAGCAGATCCCGTGGGTGGAGGGGCTGGCGATCTGGGAGATGGATCAGGCCTTGGCCGGGAAGGGGCAGCAGGAGGCCGGGCGGGCCGTCGAGGCAGCAGCCGCGGTCATGGCCGAGCTCGCCCGCACGCAACCGATTGCGCAGCTCGACGAAGAGGTCGAGCCAGGATCGCTGGACCCCATCGCCGCCGGCCCGGATCCGACCGTCGACCAGGTCGAGCCGGGCCAGGAGGACCAGCTCTCGGCCGGGGCCATCCCGCTCCAGACCGCGCGCGAGCGATTGGCGATCTACCGCTACACCGCCAAGCTGAAGCAGCAGGAGTACGAAGTACGCAAGGGGCAGTTGGTCGAGGCCTCTGCCGTGCGGGCTGACGCGGAGAACACCGCGCTGCGAGTCCGCTCACACCTGCTGGCGCTCCCATCCAAGCTCGCCCCATTGCTCGAGGGGAAGCCCATCCCACAGATCGAGGAGCTGCTCGCCGCCGAGATCAATGACGCCCTGGGCGCGCTCCACGAGTCGCGGCACCTGAAGAGCTCGCCGTGACCTCGACCTGGTCGGAGGCCTTCTCCCTCGCCCTGCGGCCGCGGCCTCGGCTCACCGTGTCGGAGTGGGCCGACCGCTACCGGGTGATCGCCCAGGGGACCAGCCCGGAGCCGGGCCCCTGGCGGACGGACCGCACCCCATACATGCGCGGGATCATGGACGCGGTCAACGACCCGAGCGTCGAGACGATCGTGGTCATGATGGCCAGCCAGCTCGCCAAGTCTGAGGGCCTGCTGAACATCCTGGGGTACTTTGTCGACCAGGATCCCTCCCCGGTGCTGATGGTCGCTCCGAACGTCGAGGTGATGGAGGCCTTCAGCAAGGAGCGCATCGACCCGAACTTCCGCGCCACCCCGGTCCTGCGCGGCAAGCTGGAGACCGGGCTCGGGGAGCGAGGCACCAGCCGCAAGAGCAGCCAGACGATCCTGTTGAAGCAGTTCCCCGGCGGCTACCTCGCCATGGCCGGGGCCAACGCTCCGGCGGGCCTGGCAAGCCGGCCGATCCGCGTGGTGCTCTGCGACGAGGTCGACAGGTTCCCTCCGACGGCCGGCACCGAAGGTGACCCGGTAGCGCTCGCCCGGCAGCGGACCAGCAACTTCCACAACCGCAAGATCCTGCTGATCTCCACCCCCACCGTCGACGGCATGTCGAAGATCCAGGACTGGCACACGAAGGGGGATCAGCGGCAGTACCAGGTCCCCTGCCCCCACTGCGGGGTCTACCAGGTGCTGACTTGGGAGCACGTCATCTACAAAAACGCCGCCGGCGAGCGGGACCTCGAGCAGACCCACTACGTCTGCGAGGCCTGCAAGCGCCGGATCGACGAGAGGGAGAAGCCAGCGATGCTGGCCCAGGGGCAGTGGATCGCCCAGCAGCCCGGCGGGAAGATCGCCAGCTTCGGGGACCTGAGCGCGCTCTACAGCCCGTGGGTGAAGTGGCAGACGCTGGCCGAGGAGTGGACCGCCGTCCAGGGCAACAGGGACCGCAAGGGGCTGCAGGAGTTCGTGAACCTGCGGCTGGGCAGGCCCTGGGTCGAACACCAGCAGACGATCTCGGTTGAGTACGTCGAGAATCGGCGGGAGTACTACGGCGCCGACGTCCCCGAGAAGGTGCTTGTCCTGACCGCCGGGGTGGACGTCCAGGACGACCGTCTCGAGGTCGAGGTCGTCGGGTGGGGAGCGGGCCGCGAGAGTTGGGGGATCCAGTACCTCAGGCTGATGGGTGACCCGCTGCTCCAGCCGGTCTGGCAGTTGCTCGACACCCACCTGAATGCGACCTGGCAGACCGAGGACGGCCGGCAGCTGGCGCTGATCACGACCGCGGTGGACAGCGGCGGCCACTGCACCTCGGAGGTCTATGCCTTCTGTCGGCCCCGCGAGGCCCGGCGGGTCTGGGCCATCAAGGGCGGCCACGGGTTCGGGATCCCCCCGGTGACGCGACCCACGCGTAACAACCGGGAGCGGGCCGCGCTCTTCACACTCGGTGTCGACCAGCTGAAGGACATCCTCTTCTCCCGTCTGCTGCTCGGCCACGAGGGGCCGGGCTACTGCCACTTCCCGCGGGAGCAGGAGCGCGGGTACGACGCCGCCTACTTCGGCAGCCTGCTCTCCGAGCGCAAGGTCGTGAAGCAGCACGGCGGAAACAAGCGCTTCGAGTGGAAGCAGACCTCCGACCGCAACGAAGCCCTCGACTGCCGGGTCTATGCCACGGCGGCGCTAGAGATCTCCCAGGTCAACCTCGATACCCTGGCCGCCTCGACCCAGAGAGGTGGCGCGTCCACCTCGCCAGCCGCCGCTGGCCGGAGGCCGGGACGGAGGATTCTCTCGCGAGGGGTGAGCTGAGAGCCGCATAGATGGCCGACGTCAGACGATCTGCGACAAAATGTCAGAAAAGCTTTGACAGTCTGTCACTGGGCTGGTAGCGTCCAGGTATCCTCCCATTCGTGTACGGAGCCCCCCAACATGCCGAGCTGGACGCTAGCAGAGGCGCAGGCGCACCTCGATGCCTGGCTCGCGGCCGATCTGGCCGTGGCCAGCGGGCAGGCGTACACCATCGGTTCGCGCTCTCTGACCCGTGCGGACTCGGCCTCCATCAGCAAGCAGGTCGCCTTCTGGCACAACGAAGTGATCCGGCTGGAGGCCGGTCGTGGTCGCGGTCTTCGCGTGCTCCGGGCAGTCCCGAGGGACGTCTGACCGTGGGGGCCGAGAAGAGCCTCATGCTGGCCCCGCTGCGGCAGGTGGTCACCTCGCTGCAGCAGGTCGTGGCCGAACGGGCGCTCCGCGTCCTGAACTACGGCTACAGCCGGCACGCAGCGAGCAAGACCCGCACGGCCCTGCTCGGCTGGATGCACGGCGGCGGCAGCCCTGACCAGGATATCACCGAGAACCTGGTCACCCTGCGGGAGAGGTCCCGTGACCTCTACATGGGGACGCCCCTGGCGACAGGGGCGCTCAAGACCCTGCGGACCAACATCGTCGGGCCGGGCCTCCGGCTCAACGCCCAGGTCGACGCCCAGACCCTCGGGCTCACGGCCGATGAGGCAGAGGCCTGGGAGGCGGTGGTCGAGCGAGAGTTCTCTCTCTGGGCTGACTCGCAGTCCTGCGACGCTGGCCGCACCAACACCTTCGGCCAGCTCCAGGCGCTGGCGCTGCTCTCGGCGATGATGAGCGGCGACGCCTTCGCTGTCCTGCCGATCATCCCTCGACGGGGGAGCGCTTACGACCTGCGGGTCCAGCTCCTCGAGGCCGACCGGGTCTGCGATCCGCCGATCGTCTACGCCACCGGGAGCAACATATACGCTGGTGTGCAGCTCGGGGAGTACGGCGAGCCGATCGCCTATTGGGTGGCGAGGTACCACCCGGGAGCGCTCCAGGCCTCGACAGGCCAGGCCGTGTCGACCTACGCCGCAGTCGGCGGTGCGGGAGCTCCGACCTACGTCCAGAACGAGTGGAAGCGGATCGACGCGTTCGGCCCCCGGACGGGCCGGCGGAACATCCTGCACCTGATCGAGCAGGAGCGGCCGGAGCAGCGTCGCGGAACTCCGATCCTCGCCCCGGTCGTCGAGTCGCTGAAGCAGCTCGGCAGGTACACCGACGCCGAGCTGATGGCCTCGGTTGTGAGCGGCTTCTTCACCGCGTTCGTCACGACGGATGCTGCCTCGCAGGACGTGATCGGCAGGGTGCTGCCCGAGGACCAGCTGGTCGACACCGCGGACGACAGCAGCGTCGAGCTCGGCAACGGGATGGTCGTCGGCCTGAAGCCCGGCGAGAACGTCCAGGTGGCCAACCCGGGGAGGCCCAACACGGCCTTTGACGGGTTCGTGGTCGCGGTCCTGCGGCAGATCGGGGCGGCGCTCGAGCTGCCCCATGAGCTGATCGTGAAGAACTTCGTCTCCAGCTACTCGGCCAGCCGGGCCGCGATGCTGGAGGCGTGGAAGATGTTCCGGACCCGCCGGGTCTGGCTCGCCTCGAGCCTCTGCCAGCCGGTCTATGAAGAGTGGCTCGCAGAGGCGGTGGCGAAGGGGCGGGTCGACGCTCCCGGCTTCTTCGGCGACCCGGCGATCCGGGCCGCCTGGAGCAGGGCGGAGTGGTATGGCCCGGCCCAGGGCCAGCTCGACCCTGAGGGCGAGGTCAAGGCCGCGGCGCTCCGGGTGAGCGAGGGCTTCTCGACCAGGGCCAGGGAGACGGCCGAGCTGACCGGGAGCGACTGGCAGCAGCTGACCCGGGTCAGGGCGAGAGAGGAGCAGCTCCGGCGAGACGCTGGGCTGGTCGCCCAGGTGCAGCCGGCTGCCCCGCTCGGGGCGAAACCAACGGGAGAGGGACCGGCCACACCGGGCCCCCAGGAGAGGCCATGAGATTCTGGAATCTGGCGACACGGGCCACGCCCGATGGCAACGAAGAGCTGGACCTCCAGGTCTACGGCGTGATCGGCGGCGGCTGGTTCGATGATGGCGTGGATGCCGGGCAGTTCGCTCGGGATCTCGCCGAGCACCCGAAGGCCACCAAGATCACCGTCCACATCAACAGCGTCGGCGGGATCGCCTTCGACGGGATCGCCATCTACAACCAGCTGCGGAGGCACCCGGCGAAGGTGGTCTCCATCATCGAGGGGCAGGCCGCCTCCGCCGCAAGCATCATCGCCATGGCGGGAACGGTCCGGATGCTCCGCGGGTCGATGATGATGATCCACAGCCCTGCGTCCGGGACCCTCGGCGCTGGCCAGTCTGCGGATCACCGCAGGACAGCCGACATCCTCGACAAGTTGAACAGTGGTCTCGTCGAGATCTACCAGGCCAAGACCGGGAAGACTGCTGAGGAGATCGCTCAGCTGCTCGCCGACGAGACCTACTTCGACGCGGCAGAGGCCCTTGCCGCTGGCTTCGCCGATGAGATCGACGAGACGCCGGTGGGGGCCGAGGACCGGGGCACGACCTTCATGCTCAACGCAGTCCCCTTCCCGCGGGAGATGGTTCCCGGGGCGATCCTCGCCATGGCGACCCCTCAGTCTCCCGAGATCGAGCAGTTGACGGTGCTGACCAGGGAGACGCTGGAAGATCGGGCCCCTGAGCTGCTGGCTGCTCTCCTGGCCGAGGGCCGCCTGGCCGAGCGAGCCGACCAGGCCGCCGCTCCCCAGGCCACCATTACCAGGGAGCTTTTGGCCAGTCAGGCCCCCGCCCTGCTCTCCGCCCTCCTGGCCGAGGGGGGGGCGCAGGCCCGGGCCGATGCCACCATCGCTGAGCGCAATCGGTTGCAGGCCATCGAGAACATGGCCCACCTGGGGCACCGGGAGCTGACCGCCCGCGCCAAGTACGGCGCCGAGGGGGTCGAGCCGCTGAGCCCCGAGGCGTACGCGATGGCGGTCCTCGCCGCCGAGCGGAAGCGGAAGGCCGCCTACCGAGAGGACGCCGCCGCCGACGCCGCTGACAGCTTCGTCCCCTCGGCGACGCCTCCGGACCGTGGCACCGCCGACGCAGCCTACCGCAACCACCTCATCAAGGTCGGGGCCGAAGCCAGCTCCGCCGGCAGGAGACAGAAATGAGCGAGACCTTCACCCCCGACAACCTCTTCGGTGGCGCCGTGCTGCCCATCCCGTCCTCCGGCGAGACCCTCGAGCTCGGCCAGAACCGGATCCGTGGGACCGTGCTCGGCAAGGTCAAGCGGATCATCGGCCTCGCGGAGGCCGACCGCACGAACACTGGCGAGGGAACGATCGGGTCCGAGGCCCTCGGGCCCAAGTCGAAGATCGGCACCTACCACCTGACCTGCATCGCCGCCGGCCCCCCCGCCGTCTTCCAGGTCGTGGACCCGGACGGGATCCGCCTGGCCGACGCCGAGGCCGAGGTGCCCTACGCCGGCCCGATCGCGTTCCTGGTCGAGGCGTACGGCACGGCGTTCGCCCTCGACGACGCCTTCACCGTCGAGGTCGAGGCCGGCTCCGGCGAGGTCAAGCTCGCGGACAAGGACGCCGTCGACGGCAGCGAGGACCTCTACGGGATCCTCGCCGAGGACACCGACGCCACCGCGGCGGCCGCCGCCTGCCCGGTCTACCTCGGGGGCGAGTTCTCCGAGGCCGCCCTGACCTTCGCCGCCGGCGAGGACGCGGACGACTACCGCGACGAGGGTCGGCTGCTCGGGATCCTCTTCCGCACCAACGGCTGATCGAGCTCGAGCTCGGCACCTACCACCGCAACAAGGAGACCGGGCCGCTGGCCCGCATGAGCTCAGGAGGCTGAGATGGCCATCGACCTGTTCGACCCCCGCACCATGGGGCAGATGCTCGAGGAGAGGAAGGCGCCCCGGACCTTCGTTCGGGACACCTTCTTCTCGAACCGCCAGCCGCGCGACACCGAGTTCGTCGACTTCGACGTCGAGACCAAGGTGCGGAAGCTGGCCCCGTTCAGCAGCCTGAAGCTGGCCGGGAGGGTCATGGATGACGACGGGTTCGTCACCAAGACCTTCACCCCGCCGCTGGTGAACCCCAAGAAGATCACCACCGCCGAGCAGCTGCAGAAGCGGGTCGCGGGGGAGCCGATCTACGGCGGGATGAGCCCGGACGAGCGCGCCAGCCAGAAGCTCGGCAAGGACCTCGGCGAGCTCGACGACATGATCATCCGCCGCGAGGAGCTGATGTGCATCGAGGCCGTCTTCGATGGGCAGGTCACGGTCATCGGTGAGGGCGTGGACGCGGTGGTGAGCTTCAGCCGCCCCGCCGGCAACGTCATCGCCCTGCCCGCGGCCGCCCAGCGCTGGAGCGCCGGCACCGCGGACATCCCCAAGGACCTCCGCGACTGGCGGCGGATCTGCGTCAAGCAGTGCGGCGTCGCCCCCGACGTCGGGATCCTGGGGTCCGAGGTCGCCGACGCCCTGCTGAACAACAGCGGGCTGCGGGCCATGCTCGACACCATGCGCCTCGACCTCGGCCAGATCTCCCCCGAGATCCTGGCGATGCCCGGGGTCACCTACCTCGGCCGCCTGAAGGGCACCGGGATCGACCTCTACTCGTACGACGAGTGGTACGTCGACCCGACCGACGGCGTCGAGAAGGCGATGGTCCCGGCCAAGAAGGTGCTGCTGGGCAGCACGCAGGCCCGCACCGAGCTCGCCTACGGGGCCGTCCCCGTGGCGCTGGGCGAGGGCTCCGGCTCCACGATCACCATGATCGCCGGCGAGCGGGTCCCCGAGAGCTGGACCAACAAGGAGCCGGCCGCCCGGTTCGTGAAGGTCAGCTCCCGGCCGCTGCCGATCCCGATCCAGATCGGCGCCTTCCTGGTCGCCACCGTCATCGCCTAGCACCCTCTCGGCGGAGGGGCCATGACCCTGCGGGACCAGATCACCCTCGACCTCCCGGTCTTCCTGGAGCCCGGGGAGTTCGCCGAGCAGCTCACCGTGGATGGCGTCCTCGTGACGTGCGTCTTCGACGAGGACTCGACGATCCCCCGGACTCAGGGGCCGGAGGCCGAGGGGGTCTTCACCCTCAGCTCCAGCCTCTTCTGTCAGGTGCAGGACCTGGTCCCCCGACCAGTGGAGGGGCAGCAGCTCCTCATCGGCGCACAGCGCTGGTACGTCCGGCGGGTGGCCGAGGCTCAGGGCATGCTCCGCCTGGAGCTCGAGCGGCAGGAGACCTGACCATGGTGGCCTTCTCCGAGCAGCAGATCGATCGGGCAGTGAAGATGCTCGAGCACCTGCCCGGAGAAGCCCCGAAGGCGCTGGCGCGAGCCATGAACCGGGCGACAGAGAATGCCCGGACTGAGGCTGCCCGGCGGATCTCCAGGCGCTACGCGATCAAGATCAGCGCCGCCAAGCGGAAGATGGGCAAGGTGAAGCTCGCCTCGCCCCAGCGGCTCATCGCTCAGTTCGTGACCGTCGACCGTCGACCTGGTCTGTACCTGTTCGGCCCCCATCCGGCTGAGCCGGGCACCGGCGGGCCGGGCAAGCGCTCGCTGAAGGTGCGTGTCCTCCGGGAGAACTCGCCGAAGAAGATCCGGGCGGCGTTCATCGCTCCCCTGCGGAGCGGGAACATCCACGTCACCAAGCGGATCCCCGACACCCGGATGGCCAGCAATCCCAAGAAGGAGAAGGTCCGGGCGCTCTACGGGCCGGCGGTGCCGCAGATGCTCGGGCAGGAATCGGTCCTCGCCGAGGTCGAGCGGGTCGCTGCTGAGCGGCTCGACGCCAGGCTCGACCATGAGATCGCCAGGGTTCTGGGCAGGGTGCGATGACCGTCGACGACCTGATCACGCGCCTGATCGCCTGGCTGCCGGCCCAGTTGGTGGACCTGCACCTCGAGTCAGCTGGCGGGACCTACGGCCCCCCGGTCCTGGTCTACGGCGTCCTCCCGCCCAAGAGGGCGCCGTCGGAGCCGCAGCCCCCGCTGATCATCGTGCGGCCCGTGAGCGGGACCGACACGGACGACGGAAGCCGGATCGTCGTCCGCTTCCTGGTCGAAACGTACTCCGAGGATCAGGCCGGGCTCCGGGACCAGGTCAACGTCCTGCAGCGGCTCCGGTCTGCGCTGGCTGGACAGCGGACCCTCGGGCCGTTCCACCTCGAGCTGCCGATGCAGTGGCAGCTGTTCGACGAGCAGCCGCAGCCGATCTGGGCTGCCTACCTCACCACGACCTGGACTCAGCCCGCCATCGAGTGGATGGGCGCGACGGAATAGCGGCCGGAGCCGCCGGAGGATTCGATGACCTCATACCTGCACGGCGTCTACGTCGGCGAAGCCCCGACCTCGATCCGCCCCCCGGTCACTGCTGACGCGGGCCTGCCCTGCGTCGTCGGCGCTGCCCCGGTCTGCCTGGGCACCCGCGCCAACGTCAACAAGCCCGTGCTCTGCATGAGCTACGCCGAGTTCCTGACCAAGTTCGGGACCGGGCCGGTGGCGGACTACAGCCTGTCGGAGTTCGCCAAGGTCTACTTCAGCTACGGGGTCGGGCCGATCGTCGTCATCAACGTCCTCGACCCGGCGGACCTCGACCACATGACCGCGGTCCCCCGGGCGGCCTTCGCCTGGACCAGCGGGCAGCTGAGCCAGACGATCGCCATCCACGGGATCGACCACACGACCGTCGTGATCGACGACGGCGCTGCTCCGACGCCGACGCCCTACCCCCTGACCACCGGCTACACCCTGGCCTACGATGACGACGGCTACACCGTGGTCACCCGCCTGGCAGGTGGAGCGATGGGCTCGGGCGCGCTCCCCGCCTGCATGCTGACCTACTCCAAGATGAAGCCGTCGGGCGTGGTCGCCGCCGATGTGATCGGCTCGGTCACCGGCGGCGGCGTGGCGAAGGGCCTCTACTGCCTCGAGGACGTCTACCCTCGGCTGCAGTACGCCCCGGGGCTGATCCTCGCCCCCGGGTTCAGCCACGACCCGACGGTCATGGCCGCGATGGTCGCCCGGGCCGCCAGCTTCAACGGGATCTTCAACGCGATCGCCGTGTGCGACCTGGATCCCGACGACTACGAAATCGCCGACTACAGCGAGGCCGCGGCCTGGAAGTCGGACAACGGCTATACCAGCAACAACCTGATCTGCTGCTGGCCGAAGGTGACCCTCGGCACCGAGACCCACTGGATGAGCTGCCACTTCGCCGGGCTGGCCAACCAGGTCGACGCCGGGTCGGGCAACGGGGTCCCCTACTGCTCGCCGTCCAACCACGCCATGCTGATCGACGGGACCTGCCTCGACGACGGCAGCGAGGTCTTCCTGACCCTGGCCCAGGCGAACGCGCTCAACGGGCAGGGCATCGTCACGGCGATCAACTGGACCGGGTGGCGCCTCTGGGGCAACCGGACCGCGGGCTACCCCGCCAGCTCCGACCCGAAGGACACCTTCATCCCGATCCGCCGGATGACCCTCTGGCTGGGGAACACCCTGGTCCTGACCTACTTCTCCCAGGTCGACTCGGCGCTCAACCGGCGGCTGATCGAGAGCGTCGTCGACTCGGCCAACATCTACCTCAACGGCCTGAAGGGGCAGCAGGCGATCCTCGCCGGCGAGGTGGTCTTCGCCGAGGCGGACAACCCCTCGACTGACCTCCTCAACGGGCACGCGACCTTCCGGATCTACTGGACGCCGCCGCCCCCGGTCGAGGCGATCACCTTCATCGTCGAGTACGACGTGACGGCGCTGGCCGGGCTCTTCTCCTGACCCTGACCTGACCGCTGCCCCCTGAGCTGCTGACCTGCGCTAGAGACGACGGGGCGCTGCCCCGGGGAGGCCCCGATGGCCAACATCGTGAGCGAGAAGCTGATCAACTTCCGGGTGTTCGACGGGGCCCAGGGCGAGCTCCTCGGCCTGGCCGACGTCGAGCTCCCCACCCTGGAGGCGCAGAGCGAGACGATCGCCGGGGCCGGGATCGCCGGCGAGGTGGACAGCCCCACCCTCGGGCACTACGGGGCCATGAGCATGACCCTGAAGTGGCGGGTCACCGAGGCCGGCGCGCTCCGGCTCCTCGCCCCGAAGGCCCACGCCCTGGAGCTGCGCGGCAGCATCCAGCGGTGGAACGGCTCCCTCGGGGAGTACGAGACCCTCGCCCTCAAGGTGGTCACCAGGGCCGTCCCGAAGTCGAGCCCGCTCGGGACCCTCGCCCCCTCGGCGGCGCAGGAGCCGAGCGCCGAGTTCTCGGTCCGCTACCTCAAGGTCTTCCTCGGCGGCAAGGCCTACGCCGAGATCGACCCGCTCAACTACGTCTGCATCATCGACGGGGTGGACTACCTCGCGTCGGTGCGGGCCGACCTGGGGGTCTGATGAAGATCGCACTGCGCAAGCCCGTGACCTACGAGGAAGTCTCCTGCAAGGAGATCGACCTGGACATGGACCGGCTCACCGGGGCCGACGCCCTCGCCGTGAGCAGGCAGCTCCGCCGGGAGCAGCCCAAGGACCCGGTCATGCAGCCGGAGACCGACGACAGGTACATCCTGGCCATCGCCGCCCGCGCTGCCCGCGTCCCGGTGGAGCTGTTCTCCGCGCTCAGCCTCGCGGACTTCGCCCGGGTCAAGCTGGAGGTGCAGGGTTTTTTGCTCGGTTCGACGGAGGAGACCTCGCCGGAGACGTGAGGCGAGTCACCATCCGTCTCTCGATGGCCACCTACACCCCGATCGATCACTGGCTCGCCGTGCCCCTCGTCGAGATCGACAGCTGGGCTGAGATCGTCGGCGAGGAGCTGAAGCGCCGGGCGCCGACCTGAGAGGAAGCCGTGGCAGGTAAGGGCCGCACATACGAGCTGGCCTTCCGGATCGGCGGCTACCTCTCTCGTTCCTTCGGCGCGGCCACCGGTGAAGCAGCGAAGAAGCTCACGGAGCTGCAGCGCAAGAGCGCCCAGCTGGCCGCGCGCCAGGCCGCCCTGCAGAAGTTTTCGGCCGTTGGGACTTCGTTCCGCAACGTGGGAACGGAGGCCGCCGGCCTGGCCCTCGGGATCGGTGCGGCCGCAGCTGCCGCCGGGGCTGGCCTCTTCATGCTGGCCAAGCGGACGGCCGACGCTGCCGACGCTGCCGACGAGGATGCCAAGAAGCTCGGCCTGCAGATCGAGGCTCTCCAGGAGCTGCGGTACGCGGCTCAGGTGAGCGGCGCCAGTGCGACGGAGCTGGACGCTGCCATCCAGAAGATGAACGTCACGATCGGGCAGGCGGCCGCTGGCGGGACGCAGGCCACCGCTGCCCTCGCGGCAGTGGGTCTGACCGCTGCGGACCTGGCGAGGCTCTCCCCGGATGAGGCCCTGGCCCGGGTGGCCGATGGGCTCCGCCGGCTGCCGGGCCCAGCCGAGCGAGCAGCCGCCGCGCAGGCCATTCTGGGCCGGGGTGCTCGACAGTTGGGGGCGATGCTGGCCGATGGGTCAGACGGCCTCCAGCGGATGCGCGCGAATGCCCGCGCCACCGGAGCGGTCCTGAGCGGCCAGACGGCCCGCCAGGCCTCCGACTTCACCGATCGCCTACTTGACCTGCAGCTGACCCTCGTCGGGCTCCGGAACACCGTCGGGGCAGCGCTGATCCCCACCTTCACCGACTTCTTCGTCAAGCTCGCCGCCTGGCTGCGCACCAACAACGGGCGCGTCCGGGAGCTGGCCGAGCGCTTCGCCGCCTGGCTGAGCATCGCGGTCCCGAAGATCCTCGAGCTGCTCGACAAGTTGCGGGAGCTGGCCATCCGGATCGGGACGGCCACCTCTCGGGTCGCCGAGTTCGTCGGGGGGTGGGATAACCTGGTGATCTCGATCGCCGCCTTCAAGGCGTCGAGGGTCGTCTGGGCTGTCGCCGAGCTCGGCTACTCGCTGGCGACGGCGAGCAAGGCCGCCTGGGGACTGAACGCTGCCATCCTGGCCAACCCGGCCACCTGGTTCATCGGTGCCGCCCTCGCCGAGGTGGGGGCGATCTACCTGCTGGTCAAGTACTGGGACCAGTGGACCGGGTGGCTGCAGCGGTCGGCCGCCTGGGTCAAGGTCCTGGGCAGTTACCTGCTGCTGATCCTCCCCCCGCTCTGGATCCCTCTGCTGATCGCTGCCGTGATCGCGAAGTGGGACCAGCTCACCGCCTCTGTCTCTGCCTTCGGCGCGACCATCGCCCGGGTCTTCGGCCGGGCAAAGAGCGGGCTGCTCACGCTCGCCGCCGCAGTCGCGGGGAAGCTCCGCCCCATCTTCGCCCTGGTCGAGCTCGTCGCCCTTGCCGCTGGTGAGGTCTGGGTCCTGCTGCGGGACAGGGTGGTCTCCCTGGTCGTGGGGCTTGTGTCCCGGGTCGGGTCGCTGGTCATGGCGCTGCTCCAGCCGTTTCTGACGGTGGGCTCGCTGATCGGTGCGGCTGTCTCGGCGATCGTCGAGTGGATCGTCCAGCTCGTCTCGCCGCTGGTCTCCAGGATCGTCGGAATCGTGGCCCTGCTCGGGAGCGGGATCCTGGCCGTCATGGCCTCGGCCTGGGACGGCGTCAAGGCAGGGTGGACGGTGTTCTCCGGCTGGTTCACCGATATGTGGGCCCGCTGGGGAGACACGGTCAAGGCGATCGTCAACGAGGTCCTGGCGAGCGTCCTCAACCTCATGAGCACACCGCTGCGGGTCGGCGTCGCCCTGCTGAATGCCCTGCCCGGAGGGGACTCCCCTCACCTGGTCGAGCTCCGGAACAAGATCAACGGAGCCCTGGCGCAGGGCGCCGGCGGATTCGCCATGACGGACACCACGGGGGGCGTTCCCCAGGTGGACCCGAAGCCCCTCGGGGCCGCGCTGGCCGGAGGCGGCAAGGCCCCCTCCCAGACGACCACGCACACGCAGTCGCTGGCTCTGACCTACTCGCCGCAGATCGCGGTCTCCGGCGGGGAGGCCGCCGGCATGCAGGCCGGGCTGAAGGCCGCCGAGGAGAGCCTGCTGGAGAAGCTCTCCGCTGCCCTCGAGCAGCAGAAGAGGCTGGCCTATGGCTGAGACCACCTACACCACGACCTCCGGCGACACCTTTGACTCGATCGCCTACAGCCAGCTCGGCGACGAGCGCTACCTGGACCTGCTGATCCTGGCCAACCCGGCGCACGCCTACACCGTGCGGTTCGGCGCAGGCGTCGAGCTGACGATCCCGGCGGTGCCGACGCCTGACACCTCGCCGAACCTGCCCCCGTGGAGCCGGCCGTGACCCTCGCCCGTCGGGCCTGGGCGGAGGTGGTATACTCGGGCAAGGACATCTCGGCCGACCTGCAGCCGTACCTGCTCGGCGTGAGCTACACCGACAACCAGGGCGGCAAGGCCGACGAGGTCTCCCTCGACCTGCAGGATCGCGACGGTCTCTGGCGGGGTGATTGGCTCCCCGGGACCGGCGACACGATCACCGTCCGGATCCATGCCGACGACTGGGGCGAGGGCGGCGGGTCGCTGTTCTGCGGGAGCTTCACCCTCGACAAGCTCGGGATGAGCGGGCCGCCCTCGACGGTGAAGCTCTCTGGGGTCTCGGTGCCGACCGGGCTCGCGGCCCGCAAGACGAAGCGCTCCCGGGGATGGGAGAACACCACCCTGCAGACCATCGCCGGGGACGTGGCCGCGTCGGCGCGCATGACGCTGGTCTTCGACGCCACGGACACCTCGCCGCTCGACCGGGTGGACCAGCGCAGCGAGACCGACCTGGCCTTTCTGGCCCGGATCTGCGGCGAGCTCCACTACGCGATGAAGGTCACCGACAACCAGCTGGTGATCTGGTCGGTCGAGGACTACGCCGCCAAGGCCGAGTTCACGACCTACACGCTGGGCGAGAGCCGGGTGCGGAGCTGGAGCCTCGACGTCAAGGCGTACCTCCGCACCCCAAAGGTGAAGGTTATCTACCAGGACCCCTGGTGGGGCGTGCCGCAGCAGAGCACGGTGGAATCGGCCGAGGCCCTCCGGGGCAACGCCGAGGACGACCCGCTCGGTCTGGAGCAGCAGTCCTTCGACGACGCCGCGGCCGAAGTGATCCGGGCGCGGGTGAGGTCGAAGGCGGAGGCCGAGGCGAAAGCCAAGGCCGCGCTGCTGGCCCGGACCGAGCACTCGGCCGAGGGCTCGATCACCGTGGTCGGGGACGTGCGGCTGGTCGCCGGGAACAGCATCCGGCTGGCCGGTTGGAACGAGCTCGACGGTAAGTACCTGGTGGAGAAGGCCGTGCATTCGCTCGGCCAGGGCTACACCGTCCAGGCCACCATCAAGAGGAGCTCGACGTGAGCCTCTCCCTCGACGACGACGAGATCAGGGAGCTGCTCAACGGGCTGGTCCGGATCGGCGAGGTCGCCGAGGTGCTGACCGACGGCCGGGTCCGGGTGGTATTCCACGACCGCGACGACACGAGCAGCCTGCCGCTGCTGGTGTTGCAGCGCTGGACCGGCAGCCAGGACATGCCGGTCGCGGGAGAGCAGGTGCTCTGCCTGATGCAGCCGCCCGACCAGGTCGACGGCTACGTCCTGGCGGCGATCCCGAACCGCCTCCAGCCGGTGCCCACGCAGACCCCCTCGACGAGGGTCGTCGCCGGCGACGAGGTCCTGATCGGTTCGATCCAGGCTGGCCATCCGGCGCCCTTCGGCGACGTGCTGCTGCGGATCCTCACCGGGCTGCGGGAGTTCCTAGCCTCGGTCCAGGTGGCCACGCCGGCGGGGCCCGGGTCACTGACCTGCGTCACAACGGACTATGGCTCCGGGCTGGCCTCGGCCGTGGCCGCCGCCATGGCGGCTGACGTGGCCGATGCCGTGCTCAACAGCCAGAAGGTCAAGCTGGAGTAGCCGATGCCGATGGTCGTGGCGCAGCTCAAGGCGGATCTCAAGTCCGACCTGCAGGCGATCTTCGCCGACCTCGACCCTGAGGCTACTGCGGCGAGCAAGGCCCAGGCGATCGCCGACGCCATCGCCGACCGCGTGGACGCCTACATCCGGACCGCCACCGTCTCGACCACCGTGACCGGGACCAGTACGGACGTGACGGCCTGCCCCGCTGGATCTGGCACCGGCACCGGGACCGTCACCGGCACCGGCACCGGGAGCCTGAGCTGATGCTGGCGACCCTCGGCAGCGTTGTATTCGAGGCCTCCGCCGATCTGGTCCGGACCTTCTCCGAGTTCTCGTTGAAGAGCGGGGCCCGGTGGGCGGCTCACGAGGTCATCGGGCAGAGGCCGGTGCAGGAGTACATCGGCCCGGCGCTCCGCACGCTGTCGCTGGCGATCCGACTCGACCTCAACCTGGGGGTAGACCCCGAGGCCGAGGCCGACTCTCTGCGGGCCGAGGTGGAGGCCGGGACGATCCTGCCCCTCATGATCGGAGGCGCTGCCCGGGGCGACTGGATCGCCCGGGACATGACCGAGACCTGGCGCCAGATCGGCCAGGACGGGACGGTCGGCGTGATCGACCTGGCCCTCTCCCTCGAGGAGTACGCCTGATGAACTGGGACCCGACGGCAGAGGAGGAGATCGCGCAGAACGTGCGGTCGATCGTCGCCACCGGACTCGGGACTCAGCCCCTGGCCCGTGCGGTCGGCCTGGAGAACCTGACCGACCGACCGGTCCAGGTCGCCTCGGCCAAGCTGGCGGCCGCGCTGGCCGCCCAGATCAAGGCGTACGAACCCCGGGCCGAGGTGGCCTCAATCTCCGTCACTGCCACGGTCGACGGGGCTCTGTCCCCGACCGTGCGCTTGAAGTGAGGTCGGCATGACGATCGCCCAGACGCCGGCCGAGGTCGAGGCTGCGGTCCTCGCCAGCTACACCCTCCTGACCGGGAAGACGCTGCAGGCGTCCGACCCCCGGCGGCTGCTGCTGCAGTCGCTCACCACGCCCATCGCACACCTCTACTCCCTGATCGAGCTGGCCGACCTGCGCAACCTGCCGGCGACGGCAGACGGGGCGAGCCTCGACAACCTCGGGACCTTCGTGGGGACGACTCGGCTGGTCGGGCAGGGCTCGGTCGTGACCCTGTCCTACTCCCGCACGAACACCGCCGCGGCGCAGATCATCCCAGCCGGGCACCGGGTCACCACGGCCGACGGTCTCTACCTCTGGGCCACGACGGCGGCCCTCACCCTGGGGATCGGGGTGGCCTCCGGGAGCGTGACAGCGCGCTGCACCGTCACCGGCCCGGAGTCGAATGACATCGTCGCCGGGCAGATCAACGTGCTCGTCGACCCCATCGCTGGGCTCGCGGTGGCGAGCACGACCGACACCGCCGGCGGGACCGACGTCCAGACCGACGACGAGTTCCGGGTCGCGGTTGTGGCGGCCCCGGACGGCTTCACCATCGCCGGGCCGCGCTCCGCATACGAGTGGCACGCCAAGCAGGCATCGACGCTCGTGCTCGACGCTATCGCCCTCGGTCCAGACGACACGGACACCGAAGCCCCGGCGGCCGGCGGCGTGGCGATCTTCCTGCTGATCGGTGCCTGGGCCGAGGGGGTCCTCGAGCTCGAGACCGACCCGACCGTCATCGCCGACGTGATCGACCTGGTCGAGGCCGCGCTGTCCGCTGACACGGTCAGGCCGATCGGCGACCTGGTCACCGTCGACGCGGCCGCCGAGATCCCCTTCACCTGCGAGGTCAGCTACTGGATCCCTCAGGCGGAGGCCGCCAACGTCGCCGCGATCCAGGCAGCGGTCGAGGCCGCGCAGGACGCCTACCTGGACTGGCAGGAGGCGGCCCTCGGTCGCGACGTCGACCCGACCGAGCTGGTGTCGCTCCTCTACGCCGCGGGGGCCCGGCGGATCGTCGTCACCTCCCCGACCTACCAGGCGATCCAGCAGAGCGAGCGGGCGGCGCGTGACAGCTACGTCGCGGCGCCGACCTACCTGGGGCTGTTCCGGTGAGCACCGACATCCGCACCGCCAGCCTCGTCGACCTGCTCGCCGGGCTGGTCGCGGAAGACGCCGACGCTGTCGCCCTCGCCCAGGCGCTCGACCCGGTAGTGCAGGAGATCGCCGGGCTGGCCGAGCAGTGCAGCTACTTCTCCCGGATCGCCTCGCTGACCGAGGCGCAGTGCGATGAGGTGGCCGCCTGGTTCCGCCTCGTCGATCTGGAGGCCTGGGCGACCGCGGGGCTGGCCCGGAAGCGGACCGTGCTCGCCGAGATGGTCGACGTCTACCGGCGGCGGGGGACCCGGTGGGCGCTGGATCGGTTGTTCTCGATCCTCGAGACGTCGGCCTCCTGGGATGGGGGGACCACGACATGGGACGGCGGCGCCTCGATCTGGGATCAGCGGGACGGGATGTACTCCCTCGTTGAATGGTGGCAGGACAGCCCGCCAGCGGCCCCGCACACCTACCGGGTGGATGCAGAGATCGAGGTTCTTGGCCTTTCGCTCGTCGAGATTCGCCACCTGCGGCAGGTGCTCGATGCCTACGTCCCGGCCCGGGAGCAGCTCTCTGAGCTGAGCGAGACGTTCCCTGTCGACTGCGGCCTGCGCCTCGCTGGCACCTGCTCGGTCGGCCTGCACATCGAGGTGTTCTGATGGCCTATTCGCAGGTGATCACCGACGTCGGGATGGCAAAGATCGCCGCGGCGTTGGCCGGCGGGCCGAAGGTGCTGCTCACGGAGATCGCCGTCGGGGACGCAGACACCCTCCCGGTGTCGACCCTGACCGCCCTCGGCCACGAAGTCTGGCGGGACTCCGCCAACGTGGTCGAGGTGGATCCGGCCGACCCCAACCGGGTCCTGGTCGAAGCGAAGATCGACGTCGCCGACGGCGGCTGGACGATGCGCGAGGCCGGGGCCTTCGACGCGGACGGCGACCTGATCCTGATCGCCCGCATCCCCGACGCCATCAAGCCCGACCCGGGGACCGACGGCGCCGGCGTGGCCGCCTACATCCGGATGGCCGTCGAATGCACCGACGCCGGGGACGCGCTCACCCTGACCGTCGACGACTCCGTGATCATGGCCACCCGAGTCTATGTCGACGACCGGACGGTCGGATCGCTGCTCTACGCCTGGCAGCATTTCAGCTGAGGGGGGAACCCCTCCGGGAGGGACCCCATGCGACACGCCCTGACCCTGGTCCTGCTGGCGCTCCTCTGGGGCGGCTGCGAGGACGCCGACCCCGACTTCTACGCCGACGGCACACAGGCTCTCGACGACGAGGAGAATGACATGTCCGCTCCGCTTTTTGTTCGGACTCCGGCGATGGTCGCCATGAACACCGAGGCGGTAGACGTCCCGCCGCTGTACGAAACGGTGATCAGTCACGGCGTCGGTGAGTCGACTACGATGCTGGTCGAGACGCTGCGCTTCTTCTTCAGCCCTGCTCCCGTGGGTGGGCGGGATGTGGGGTACGTGGAGCTCGCAGTGCTCACCCCGGGCGCAGACGTGGTCGCTCTGGAGCGTTACGACATCGCCGCGCTGGCTGAAGGCGAATACGCCCCTCCTGTCTTCGTGCGGCTGGATCTGCTGCTTCCTCCCGGCTACGCGCTGCAGATCATCTCGACCCCGCTGAACAACGCGGTTGGCTTCACGGCCTCCTGTCATGTGGTCGCGCAGGGCGGGGAGCTCGGCTGATGCGCTCCCGGGGGCCACGCGGCCTGACGACCGGGGCGCACCAGCCCCTGATCCCGATCGCCTGGGGCGAGGTGCAGTGGGACACGGGGGTCCCCTCCTGGCGCCGAGCCGGTGGTGAGTTCGGGGCGACTCCACCGAATGCGGCCGGTGGGGGGCCGGTGTCGACCTCCCTGGTGTTGGCGCGCTCCCATCGGCTTGACCGACTGCATGTCCAGGTCAGTCCGCAGGGCCCTGCCTACGCGTTCGAGGATCCCAGCCTGCGCCAGCCGAATGGCTGCATCGTCTACACGCTGAACGCGGCCACCAACTTCTCCATCGCGGTGTTCGAGGAGCAGTAGATGATCGCCGTCCTCGCTAGACGCTGGGGCTCGGCCGCCGGCGGGCGGGATGGTATGTCGATCGCGGTCAGCTACTTCGCTCGGCAGCTGGCCGAGCTCGGGCACGAGGTCACCTGCTACCTGGCCACGGGGGAGCCGATCCCCTGGACCCACCCTCTGGTCGAGTGGCGCCACCGGCAGCTGCTGGTCGCTCCCGACGAGTGGCCGGACCTGACGATCACCTGCTCGGCTCCTTCCTGGCGCCGGACGGTGGTCGCAGCGCAGGCCGCGGGAGCGGTGGGCCGGCTGGTCTACTGGCACCACTACGGGCCCCTCCCTCCCGGGTACGGAGCGATCCTCGCCCGGGTGGCTCCCTCGACAGAGCAGGCTCGAAGCTGGAGCCGGGAGATCGTCCTCCCGCCAGCGAGCTGGGCGCTCTACGCTGGAGGGGAGCGGACCGGCGAGGAGATCGTCGTCCCGGGAGGAACGCGCCAGAAGGGCGGCCAGGTGGCCCTGCAGGTGGCCAAGCTGCTCCCCGACCTGCGCTGGACGGTGCTCTCCGGGCGCGCCTCAGAGGCCGAGCTGCGCCCCTGGCGAGCCGTCGGGACGGTCCTGCCGCCCGGGCTTCCGCCAGAGGGGTGGCTCTCCCGCGCTCGGTTGGTCCTCTCCCCGACCCGGGCTGAGACCTACGGGCTGGCCATGGCCGAGGCCGCGGTGCGGGGGATCCCGGTCGTGACCTCGACGCTGCCCGGGCCGATGTTTGCCCTCGGCGACGCCGCTACCTATCTGTCGGCGGACGCTCCAGCGTCGGCCTGGGCCGAGGCGGTCCAGCGGGCTCTCGATGCTCCGCCGGTCCGGCTGCAGCCGCAGGCCTACCGCGAGGTCATCGCCCGGGCGCTCTCCCTTGGGCCACCCGGGCGGTCCACTCCTCGGCCTCCGGTTCCGGCTTGGGCTCCGGCCCCGGATTCGCCACCGCGCCCAGCGCCCGTCGGCCAGCCGCTCCCGCGGCGACAGGAGATCGAGACGGTCGAATGTGAGCTGCCGCCGCTCCCCGCTGGCGGGGTCGTCTCGATCCTGATGGCGGTCGGCCCGGTTCACCGCTGGCTCGGCGAGGCGGTTCGGTCCGTGCTCGAGCAGGAGCTCCCGGAGGGCTGGCGCCTCGAGCTGCTGCTCGGAATCGACGGCCAGCCGGAGAGCCTCGCCGCGGCCAGGGCGCTGCCGCCTGATCCTCGGCTGGGGATCGTCTCCCTGCGGCGGTCCGTCGGGACCTACCAGGCGGCGAACACGCTGCTCCGCCATGCCACGGGAGCGCTCGTCGGACGGGTCGACGCCGACGACGTCCAGCTGCCCGGCCGTCTGGCTGCCCTGATCCAGGCGCTGCAGGGGACCTGTTGTGGGATGGCCAACTGCCGCATCGCCGACGTCGACGAGAACCTCCAGCCGCTGCGGCCATACGACATGGCAGCTGACGGGATCTGGCTCTGGCGGCGCGATGCCCTGGATCTCCTCGGCGGCTGGATGGCCTGGCCGTGCGGGGCGGACACTGAGCTGCTCCTTCGGGCGCGGCAGCTCGGGCTCGGCGAGGTCATCCTGCCCGACGTGCTCTACCTCCGTCGTCGCCACGGCGAGCAGCTGACCCGCGCTCGCGGAACCGGCCACGGGACGCCTCTGCGGGAGGCCGCCTGGGGGATGATCCGAGCGGAGAAGGCACTCGGAGCGCTGGGAGTACGACCGCAGCGAATCGTGCCTGAGACGAGCCCGTGCTCCCTGGAGGGCCGGCTATTCTCTGGGCCCGTCTGGGCCTGCCTGGCAGCCGTCCCTGGCCGGCGGGAGATCCTCGGTCAGGTCGTGGCCTCGCTGCTGCCGCAGGTCGACCGGCTCGGGGTCTACCTCAACGGCTGGCCCGACGTGCCGGCGTGCCTGAATGACCCTCGGATCGTGGTGGCCAGGTCACAGGACCATGGCGACCGCGGGGACGCCGGCAAGATGTTCTGGACCGACGAGGCGCCCGGCTACTACCTGAGCTGTGACGACGACCTGCTCTACCCAGCCGACTACGCCCGGAGGCTGGTCGCCGCCATCAAGGCCCGGAGCAACCGCGCAGTCGCGGGCGTCCACGGAGCGATCCTGCCATCCGGGGCGGAGCACTACCACCGGGATCGGACCGTACTGCACTACCGAGAGGCGCTCGACGTCGACACCGCAGTGCACGTGCTCGGCACCGGTACGGCCGGCTGGCACGCCCCGAGCTTCCGGGTGCGACCCAGCGATTTCGAAGCGCCGAACATGGCCGACCTCTGGCTGGCGGCCCTTGGCCAGCGGGAGCGGAGGCCCTTCGTCTGCCTCGCCCGACCGGCGGGGTGGCTCCAGGACCTGACCGACGGCGCACGGTCCATCTATCAGGAGAGCCTATACCGCGCCGGATCTGCGCAGGATACAGGCGATCAGCAGGACCGGCTGCTGCGCGACCTTGCCCCCTGGGCACTGCACGAGGTGTGACCATGGACAGCAGCTACAGTGAGCGGGACTTTTGGAACACCCGCTATGCCCGAGGTAGCACCAGCGGAGCCGGCAGCGCCGGCCCTGAGGCCCAGTGGAAGGTCGAGCAGATCATCAGGGCCTGCGGCCGCCGGCGGATCGAGACGGTCCTGGACCTCGGCTGCGGGGACGGCCGGCTCGGTCGGGCTGTCGTCGATCGACTGCCGGGGGTGAGCTACCTCGGGGTCGACCAGGCTCCCGCCGCCCTGGAGCTGGCGCGGCAGGTCGCGGCTGCCGGGATGGAGTACGCCCAGGGGGACCTGACCGAGGGGGCCGAGGCGCCCGAGTCCGAGCTGCACCAGGCGGACCTGGTCCTCTGCCTCGACGTGCTCTTCCACCTCGAGTCGGCGGAGCGGCACGCCGCAGCGATCGCCTCGATCTGCCGCTTCTTTCGGCGGCTGGCCATCGTGGCCGCGTGGAATCCGGCGATCGTCGACCTCTACAAGGGCGAGTTCGCCGGGCACACCGTCTACCGGCCCTTCGTCGTGGCCGACCCCTCGGTCAAGGTCGAGGAGATCCAGCTCCCGATGGTCCCCCAGAAGAGCCTCTACGTCCTGACCCGCCCGCGCCGGAGGTAGCCCGTTGGCCAGTACGATCGACCCCACCATGCCCGTCGTCGTCTACCCGACGACAGCGAGCGTGCGGCTGCAGTTCGCTCGGGCGAAAGCCGAGATCGAAGCCCTCCAGGCGCGTGTCGACGCGCTGGAGACCGAGGAGCCCGTCATGGATGCCGCCCCCATTCCCCTGGTCGCCGGAGACGGCGCCGCCTCCGCGGTCCTGGACATCTCGGCGGCCACCGGGCTGCGGTGCGTGATCAGCGCGACGGGGCCGATCCTCGTGCGATTCGGGCCGGCCCCGGTCACGGCAGCGATCTTCCACCTGGCGGTGCGCGCCGGCGAGACAAGCCAGCCCTTCCGGGTCGGCGACACGGTCACCGAGTTGACGGCCTGGGGGGACGGCGGCGCCTGGCCCTTTAACCTTGTCCCGGCCGAGTGAGGTACAGCATGCGACGACAGACCCTGATCCTGATCCTCCTCGGCCTCCTGCTGGCATCGACGGTCTCGGCGCAGACGGCCCCGACGATCGTCGGCTACCGGACCCCTGCCGGGGCTGCCCAGGCGACTGCGGCGGCCACTCCGCTGCCGGTCACCGCGGCGGCGCTCTCGATCCTGACAACCGCGCTGGCCGCCCCCGGTGCGGCGTTCCCTCCCCTGGCTGCGTTGATCGGCATGAGCGACGGGACCCTGATGCATGCTCTCCGAGCGGTGGACCTCTACTCCGGGGCGGGGACCGACTACTGGCAGGGCGTGGGCCTGCTGCTGGCCGGAGCCGGAGGTGGCACCCCGGCGAGCGCGGGGGCAGGCAACGTCGACGCAGGGACACTGAGGACGACCCTCGGGGCGACCGACCCCGCGGTCGTATCGCTCGGGACGATCGATGATGCGGTCCACGCGACGAATGACCTAGTCGGGAAGGCGGTGCTGATCGGGGCCCGAAATATGACCTCGGGTCGAGTGAATCCGGTGGCCGCCGGTACGGGAGACGCGACCGCGGACACGACCCTCCAGGTCGTGGATGCCGGCCGTCCTGGATCCGCCGAGAGCTGCTCCTCGGCCACCGCGGGGGACGCGGGCAACGCGCACGTCGTCGCTGCTCGATCTGGCCGTCGACTGATCTGGGTCCAGGTGCAGGGCGACGCGGGCGGACAGCTCCGAGTGGCCCGTGCGGACACGACCGGGGCGACCTGCACCACTACCACCGGGCCGGGGACCCTGCTCGACGCCGGGACGGCCACGACGGCTGGCGGCTACTGGGAAGACACCGTGGGCTACTCGGGGGCAGTGGCCGTCTGCGTGCCCACCGCTGCGGCCACGGTCTCCTACTGCTACGGGGAGGTGTACTGATGCGCCGCGCCCTGCTGCTGCTGACCCTCCTCGCCCTCGCCAGCCCCGCCAGCCCCGCCAGCGCCGGGGTGCGCCAGCCGGCCAAGGCGGGGACCACGATCGCCTCGGCTGCTACCTACGCCGCGCTGCCGGCCTGCTCCACCGGAGGAGCGACCGCATACACCGAAGACCTCGACCTGCTCTGGGTCTGCAACGCGATCACCGGCCTCTGGTTGCCTCCCGACGTTCAGCCGACGGCCGTCATCGCCGATTATACGGCGGACGCTCTCCCCGGACTGTCCGTGCCTCCCTGGACGGCGCAGGGTGCAGGATCTGGCGCCGTCTCTGGCGGCGAGCTGACCATCACGAGTATTTATAGATACTATTTGACCGATGTATCCATTGCTCTGGCCAATAACGTCGGTATTATTGCTCGGGTAAAGGTGACTACGCAGGCGGTGGTGGGGGCCGGGTTTAACACTTATATGGCCCTCCGCATTGGATCGATGGGTGGTTGGGTTGGAATCCCTTGCCTCGCTTTGGCCGGGAGTACGGCCCTCAGCAGCGCGATGAATGTCTACCCATTCTCTAGCGGCAAGAGCGACGAGACGGCGACTTCCGAATCCGTGGATAATGCTGTGTATCAGTGGTATTATATCCTATATTTCAAAACGGGGCAGACAGTGCGGTTTGGCTCTCTCGGGGCAGGGCCTCAATATGGCGGAAGGGTCGCGCACTATACAACCTTCGACGCCACCCCTGCCAACATGACTGCGGTTTTTGGCTCGCACACCGGCGTAAATACGTCGGTATGGGACCGCGTGATCTTGTTTGTGTTCTGATGGTCAAGCGACTGGCAGCCCTGGCCCTGCTCCTCGGGGCGCTGGCGCTGCTGGCGGTGGCGGTGGCGACGGGCGCGGCGAGAGGCAGGTAGCTGGCACCCGGGGGGGCAGGGAGGCAGCGATGGTCTGGATCAGGATCGCAGAGGGGACGGCCGGCCAGGCCGACGCGCAGCGGCTCTTCGACGAGCTCGAGCAGTCGACCCGCAGCGAGGTGGCCGCCTACCTCGCCAGCTACGGGGGGCGTCGGGGGCTGCTATCGCAGCAGCTCCTGGGCTATCCCGCGTGGCAGCCGGGCCAGCCCCGCGGGGCAGTGATCCACGTCCCGGCCCTCCACGGGCGGGCAGCGCTCGACACCGTCGACAACGTCCGGCGCTTCATGACCCCGCCACCTCCGGCACCCGCGGGCAAGAAGCCCTCCCCGAAGTCCACCAACATCGAGATCGGCTGGCCTGACGGGCGACTGCTCTGCCCGGTCCACCCGCGGCACCCGGCCTGGCACGCGGGCGGGGCCAACCGCTCCCGGCTCGGGATCGACCTCGTCTCCCCCGGCCCGCTCGTGCCGACCGGCGGCACCTGGATCACGACCGACGGACGGGCCCAGGCGGTCGGGGCCTGGCGGCGCTGGGATGGCAAAGGGTCGCCGATCGTCCGTCCCGACGGCTCGCCGCTGCTCCTCGAGGAGGACGTGCTCGACCTCGGGGAGGTCTGCTCCGCCTGGGGCTACCGCTTCTGGCACTGCCCGACGCCGGCCCAGATCCTCGGGCTGGCGGTCGCCCTGCGCGCGCTGCGGCTGCTCTACCCCACCATCCAGCCGGAGCTCGTCGAGCGGCACGCCGACCTCGCTCCCGGGAGCCGGGTCGACCCCGGGCCGGGGATCCCCCTCGAGCAGCTCCGGGCCTGGGCCTGGGGGACCGCCGATCTCCGGCAGCTGGTCGCCGAGGCCTCCGCCTCCGGCTGGCAGGACTGGCTCCGGCAGCAGTGGCTCTCCCCGACGGGTCTCGTGACCGAGCGCGACCGCTGCTGTCCCGGGAGGCCTGCGCAGGCCGGGGAGGTGGGCTGATGCCCGCGGGCTGGCAGTCGTGGCCCTGGCAGGCCCTCGCCGTCGTCCTGGCGGCGATGATCGCCGGGGTGGTCGCCATCGTCGGGCTCATCGTCAACCACGTCACCCGGCAGGGAGAGCGGCAGGGAGAGCAGACCCGGGCCCGAATTGACGCCCTCGCCACCTCCCTTGGGACGCGGGTCGACACCCTCCAGGCAAGCCTTGCCGAGACGCGGATGGACGTGGCCCGCCTCGGGACGCGGGTGGGCACGAACCCCGCCCGCGTGGTCGACGACGACGACTGCCGGGAACGACACGAGCAGCTCCGCGAGGAGATCGTCTCTCTGTCCAGTGGCCGCCGGCTGGTAGTCACCGGCTTCGGCGGCGACAGATAGGAGGCAGCAGTGGCTGGAGATAAGGTCCGGGACATCGTGGCTGGCTGGGCCGAGCAGATCGGCGGGATCGACCCTCTTCCGCGGGCCAGGATCAACCGGACCCCGACGGGCGGCCTGGAAATGATCCTCTCCGTGACGATCGACGGCACTCCGCAGATCCTCACCTGCCCGGTGCGGACAGGCCCTCCCGAGGAGGGGCCGCAGGGCCTCGTCTGGGGAGTGATCCGGATCGCCCCCGGTGTCTACAAGATCACCCCGAGCCTCAATGCGATCGGAGTGCTTCACGCCTTCGTAACGATCGTCGGCGTCCCGGAAGTCCCTGCGTGGGATGGACGCCAGCAGTAGCAGGGGCCATGGCCCCGAGGAGTAGCACATGCGACACGGAATCCTGACCCTGATCTTCACCCTCGCCCTCACGCTGGCCCTCCCCCTCACCCTCCAGGCGCAGGAGGCCCCGCCCGTCGGCGCCCTGCCTGGCTCTGCGGCCGTCGAGGTGGTAGCCCCGGCGGCCCCGGACCCCGTCGCCCTCCCCCTCACGCCCTCGCCCGAGGTGGCGGTCCCGGTCCCGGTGGCGGTGCCCGTCCCCGCGGTGGTCGACCCGCTCGCACCAGCAAAGGAAGCGGCGGCGGCCGCAGTCGCAGAGACGCCCGCCGTACCTCCGACGACCGAGGAGCTCCTGGCCACCGGCAGCGTGGCCCTGAAGCAGGTGGTCGCGACGGTGCAGGAAGAGCGCGACGCCGAGGGGGTGCAGTGGATCGCCTGGTTCGGAGCCCTGGCCGGCTTCTTCACGCTGCTGCTCGGCCTCTGCCGCAAGTGGGGGGCCATCCTGCTCAACGAACAGTGGCTCCGGATCGCCTCGCTGGGCCTGGGTATCGGCGCCGGCCTCTTCGGCTACCTTGCCCTCGGGACCCCCGACTGGGCGACGCTGCTGCTCGGCCTGAGCGGCCCGGGGTCGATGCTGGTCTACGCCCTCGTCGACCTGGTGAGGCCGGGGGCCTGGGCCAAGGCGACCGCGCGGGCGGCGGAGAAGGCGACCGAGGCCGCGGCCTCGGCCGATCGGTGAGCCGGTGGGCTGGCTGGTCGTTGGCCTCGTCGCGCTCTCCGGCCTCCTCGCCGGCGCGCTGGCCTGGGCGGTCCGGGAGCGGCGGCTGCGTGGAGCTGCGGAGGTCGAGCGCGATCTCCTGCAGCAGCACCTCGGGGTGGCCACCCGCTCCCTCGAGCAGCGGGACGCCGAGCTGTCCTCTGCTCGCCTCGCCCTCATCCTCGCTCAGCAGGAGGCCCGGGAGGCGGGAGAGCGGGAGCGGATCGCCCGGCTCTCGGATCAGGCGGTCGCCGAGGGGCTGGCTGCTGCTCTCGCTGCTCGTCGGGCTGCTCCCCGGGGTGGGGCTGGCGCAGATCCGGCGGCCGACTCCCTCGCCGGCATCCTCGCCCTCGCCTCTGCCGACACCGCCCCCGACATCCACGGACTCGCAGCCCGGACCAGCGCCCTGCCTGCCGGGCCGAGCCTGCCAGCCGGGAGCGGTGGTCCAGGTGGCGCTCGTGGCCTTGGACCCCGCTGACGCGCGTGAGACGCTCCTGGCCCTCCGGCTGCTCGACGAGACGGAGCTGGACCTGCGGGCGGCTCAGGACCGGGAGGCGCAGCTGGCCCAGCGGCTGGCCGTGTGCGCCGGGGATCGCCAGGAGCCGGACTGCCCCGCGGCGGATCCCGGGGAGGGCTGGGGGGAGCGGTGGCTGGGTCGGGCGGGGTGGCTGTTGAGCGGGGTCGCGGTCGGGATGGGCCTCGGGTTGGCTACCTCGCTGCTCTGGGGGAGGTAGCTCGAGCTCCGGCTGCCTCTTCTCCCCACTCCTCGCTGTCCGACCAGACCTCGGCTCGCCGCTCCTGGCTGGTGTAGTGCCAGCCGCAGGAAGGACAGGTGCAGTCGACCGCGTGGAGATCGGGGCGGTCCTGCGCGCCGGCGGAGCCGCAGACCGGGCAGGCGGAGGCGCTCACCTCACAGCTCCTCGGCCGGCAGGTCGGCCACGCACTCCCGGATGATGCTGTCCGGGAGCTCGCACTCCTCTCCCACCTGCCGGATCCGCGCCGCCAGATCCTCCTCGCTCATCGGCGCCATGCCATCCCCGGGCTTCAGCAGGTACCCGCCTCGCCGGTCCTCTCCCCGCGCCGGCTGGTTCCGCGCGCTGATCGCCGCGTCCAGGACCCCGTACACGAGCGTCCGCCCGTCCGCGTGCTGCCGGACGGTGAGGTAGTAGCGGTCGCACTCGCCCTGCCCCAGGGCCTGCTGGTACCGGCCGTAGTCACAGCCGGAGTAGGAGTCGCCCGAGGCGCTGGCGACCACGGGCCACTCCTCCTCGACGATGCTCACCGGGGCGCGGCCCGTGAGGGTGACCTTGCGGGTCCGCAGCTCCTCGACGGTCCAGTCCGCCGGATCGTCGACCGCCTCGCCTCCCCCGTCCCGAATCATGGCCAGCAGCGCGGCGTCGGGGCCCTCGCCTCGGTAGTTGCCCATGGTCTGCCCGGAGGTCTTGTTCGTGATCTTGTAGGTCTTCATTCCGATCTCCTGTGCCCCGGAGTGTCCCGCCGGGGCTCGTCGCGCTGCTGCTCGGCCAGGCACCGTGCCTGCCCAGGGCCCGCCACGCGGAGGCGCAGCAGCATGGGCCCCACCCGCCCGGAGGCGGGGTCTGCTACCGGAAGCTGTGGCTGCCCGCCACGTCGCCAGCGCTCACGTCCCGGAGGCGGTACGACCAGACGACCCACGCGCTGGGCTCGGTCTGGCCCGCGGTGCGGGGGCAGTACATGGTGACCTTGCCGCCGCGGGGGCCGGTCAGGGTCTTGCGCCAGGCGAGCTCGCCAGCGGGGGAGGTGCAGGGGGTAGCGACGGGAGAGGTGGTGTTCTGGCTGGTCATCGTAGGCTCCTGTCCGCCGGAGTGTGGGAGCCGGCGGTCTCTCGGTGGGGTGCTCTCCCCGTCCGATAGATTCAATGTAGTGCCGCTCTGCGGACTAGTCAACAAAAATAATCAAGGCAAGTGTCGATTGTGCGGAAAGTGGCGCTGGGTCTAGCTCTTCTGTCGGTCGACCTCCGCGAGAATCCTCTTAATCGCCGCCCTCACCTCCGGCCCCGGCGACACCACCGCTCGCTCCCACCTCGACACCGCCAGGGCCTGCACTCCGAGGCGCATGGCGAGGGCCTGCTGCGTCACGTCCCCGAGCGCGGCCCGAAGCTGCCGCACCGTTGCTGCCCACTGCTCCCGCTCCAGCCGCGTGCGCTCGTCCCGGGCCGGGCTGTTGAGTGGTCGGCCTCGTCGCTGCTGCTCGGTCACGACTCCCTCCTGCGTCGTCGGTCTACCGATCAGACTAGGCCAGATAAATAGGCCCGTCCAGCCGGATCTCTGGTGACCACCTGGTGACCACCCTCGACCGATCTCCAGCCCCCTGGTGCCCCGGTGGTGACCACCCCGATCGGCGCAAACAGTGGCTGTGCGGGCCTCCGGCGATCGAGCTTCGCATTCGTAATGCGTGGGTCGGGAGTTCAAGTCTCCCCGTTGGCTCTAGGGTTCCTCGTTCTGGTGACCACCCTGACCCGGCCTCTGGTGACCACCCCCGGGAGAAATCCGGAAGACCCGGACCTTCCCCTTCTTCTTCTCCGGCCTCTCCAGCAGCTTCACCTGGTCGACGACGCTCTCGGTCGACAGGTGCGCGTACCTCTGCACCATCCGATAGTCGCTCCACCCGCCCAGCTGCTGCAGGTGCGCCAGCGGGACGCCCCTCATGGCCAGGTGGCTCGCCCAGGTGTGCCGCAGGTCGTGGTACCTGACGTGCCGGGTGATCCCCGCCCGGGCCAGGGTGCGCCGGTGGGGGTAGCGCGGCTGGTCGGGGTGGACTGGCTCGCCCTGGTCGAGCAGCACGTAGCTCCCCCGGAAGCGGCTCCCCAGCTCCCGCAGCCGCGCCCTCAGACGGTCGGTCAGGCCGACGACTCGGTCCCTGCCGCTCTTCGGGGGCCCTTCGACGACCCCTTCCGCCCCCGCGACCGTCCGCGTGTTCCTGACCACGATCTGCCCGCGCTCCAGGTCGACGTCGCTCCACCTCAGCCCGAGCTGCTCGCCGACCCTCAGGCCGGCGTCGACCGACAGCAGGAGCATCGAGGCCCAGGGCTCAGGCTCCTCGGCCAGCGCGACCAGGTAGGCGTCCAGCTCCGCCCGGTCCAGGTAGGTCCAGGTCTGGTCGGCCTGCTGGATCTTCGGGGCGATGGTCCGCTCGAGCGCGTTGCGGCCAATGACCTCGAGCTGGACGGCGCGGGCGAGGGCCCAGTGCAGCTCGGCCCGGATCCGGCTGACGGTGGAGGCGCCGAGGCCCTCGGCGAGCAGCTTCGTCTGCCAGCTGTCGAGCACCGCGGGGCTCAGCGCGTGGAGCGGGAGGTCGCCCAGCTGAGGGAGCAGGTGGAGCCGGCCGATCGCCAGCTTCGTCGCGTAGGTCTTCGGTCGGGAGTGCTGCCTCGACCACTCAAGACAGCCGAGCCACCACGCTCGCAAGGTGCCGGGCTGCGCTGCTTCCTCGGCGCCGACGACCGGGAGGATTCCGAGCTTCTCCGCCGCCTTCGCCTTGGCGATCTGGTCCCTGATCTCCCTGTCGCGCTGCTCCGCCTCCTCCCTGGTCCGGAAGCTCTCCCGAATCGTGCTCGGCTTCCCCGCCAGCGTGACCTTCCGCCGCACCTGCCACGACGAGCGGTCCTTCCGCCTGCTCACTCCCATGACCCACCTCCGCCGGTACCAGGGCAGCATGGACCGCGCGCCAGCTGACGCGCAAGCCCCGCCCCCCGGGGAGCAAGACGGCCGGCAGCAGGCCGAGGCTGATCCACCGGCGCACGGTCCGAGCCTCCACCTGCAGGTAGCCAGCGACGTCCTCCACCGTGGCCAGGCGCGCGCCTCCGGTCATCCCCTGGCCCTCCCCTCATGCTCAGCCCGGTGGCAGTCGAGGCAGCAGGCCTCGAGGTGCTCCAGGGCGTGTCGGGTCGCGCCGGGATTGCGGGCCCTCGACCAGCCGACCTTGTGGGCCACCTCGAGCTGCCCTCCACGCTGGCCGCACCGCTGGCAGGTGTACCCGTCCCGCTCCAGGACCCGGACCCGGTGGAGGCGATAGGCCTCCGCCTCAGCCGCTGCTTGCTGGTCCGGCGAGAGGAAGACGATGTCGCAGACCGGGCAGGCCCGGGCCCGCGGGACGTCTACCTGGTAGGTGCAGCCAGGGGCGACGGCGATCGGCAGGGTGATGTCCTCGACGACGACCAGGCCGCCGAGCTTGCACTCCGGGCAGCGGCGCGAGACCTTGCGCCGCGGGGTGCCACGCAACCGATTGCGCCGGCGGAGGGGCGTCGAGCGCTTCATCGGACGCTCCTCTTGATGAAGCAGCCCTGGCAGACCGTCCGCCATGGCGCCACTTCGGAGAGGTACATCGTCTTTCGGTCCAGCCCGATCACCGGAGCGATGGCCCCGCAGTCGCCGCACCGAAAGGCTCCCTCGACCCACGCGCATCCCGGATCGGGGCAGACCAGGATCAGGTCCCTCGGCGGGCTGGGGTCTTTGACGTCTCGCAGCCGCTGGTAGGGCTCCAGCGTCCGACCGCAGCGTGGGCAGACGGCGCTCTTCATTTCCTGTCCCTCGGCAGCGCCCAGTCCAGCCCGCACGCGGCGAAGAAGGCCAACTCCTCGGGGCAGGGCACGACGACGTCCCCCGACCAGACCAGCCCATCCTGCAGCCGGAGGCCTCGCCGGCGGAGGCACGTGACCGCCCACCGCGACCACTCCGCCGGCCCGGTCCGGACAGCCAGCAAAGGACCCCAGGCGCGCTCGTCCGAGACCTGGAAGACGTCGACCTGCAGCGTGGTCTCGCTGGCCGGATAGCAGCGGTAGCGGTCGCCACCCTTCGACGGCGCCGGCAGCCGACCGGCAGCGGTGAGTCGGTCGAGCTCCTGCCAGGCCAGACTCACGGAGTCGACCTGCGGCTCCTCGAGGAGCGAGTCCTGCCCCCGCCGGGGTGCCTGGGCCGTCCGGGGGAGCAGGACGATCTCGACGTCGCCCACCTCCGCCTTCTGGCGCCGGATCGAGCCGGCGATCTCGATCCTCAGGCAGTAGGGGTCGAGGGCCCCGACGAGCGCCCGGGCCTGGACGATGGCCTCCCGCAGAGGCCGGCGGATCCCGCTGCTCACCCCTCACCTCCTACCAAGTAGGCGTCGACCGCCCCCTTCTTCGCCCTGGTCCTGATCTCGGCGCGCAGCCCCGGGGCCCTGAGCTCCCAGCGGCGGTCGTCGAGCCGGGCCAGCGTGACTCCCTCGACCTGGATCCGCTGCAGCTGCCCGTCGGCCGAGGCGGTGATCGGCTCCCCCGCCCGCTCGTGCAACAGGCTGAAGCCCTCCGCCTCGAGGGCGAGCACGGCGAGCTCGCCGACCAGGTCGATCGCCTCGTCTCGGGCGGTCCGGGCGGTGGGTGCCCAGGCGGGGCGGCCGTGCGCAGGTCGGTCTCCCGGCAGGTAGCAGGTCTTGACGACGAGGCCGGCGCGTCGGCGGTCGACGGTGCAGACCATCAGGCAGTCGTCGGCCCGGTAGAGGAGCGCGCCGTCGGCGGTCAGCTGCTGCTGGCGCACGGCCCGGGAGGTCGCTGCAGCGAGCCGCCGGCGGGCCTCGGCCCAGTCGACGTCGGGGGCGATCCGCTCGTGGTAGCGGTCGACGGCGTGATCGGTGATCGTCCAGCGCATCAGGGGGTGTCCTCCAGCAGGCTCAACTGCGTCGGTGCGGGGGTCCACGCGTCACTCGACCACACGGCCTCCGCCGACGTCCGTCTCGAGGTTCTGGCAGACAGCGTCAGGGCCAGGGGGCGGAATGGCATCCAGGTCTCTCCCTGGGCCTCGCACACGATCGTCTGCCCCGGGAGGCGTCGGCACCACTGGCCGAGCTGCTGGAAGTCGAGCAGCTTGGACCCGAACCGGTAGTGCCGCCCCATCACCCGATACGGCGGATCAACGAACCAGGTCGCTGCGCCGATGTCGTCCAGTGCAGTCAGGCAGTCGGCGTGGCGAATCTCCCAAGCACGGATCCGATCGACCTGCGAAGCGATCCGGTCCCGCGTCCGGGCAGACCAGATCGACCCCGGCTTCGTCAGGAAATGGGCCCGCGACCGAGACGAGAAGTGGCGATCGGGCGTGCCGTTGGAGTTCATCCAGAATCCGACCAACCAGCGCGCCTCCTGCGGCACCGGGCCGAGGTCGTCGACGGACTGATCCTCTTGCAGGATCGGGATCCGGCGGATCTCCTCGGCGCTGGCTCGGATCAGGTAGTCCCAGACGCCAGCGACGTAGTGGTCGACGTCGCAGAGGATCGCCCGGGCGGGCTCGTGCCAGACCGAATACGAGGCCGACCCTGCGAAGGGCTCGACGATCAGGCCATGCTGAGGCCGCGGGTACAGGGCGATCGATGACCACTTCGACCCGTAGTAGCGGAAGAAGGGCCTCATAGCAGGCTGAGCTGTCTGGCCACCGGGGGCGCAGCGGCGGGGCCCGGGGTCGGGGTGGTCACCAGGGAGTGGTCACCGGCAGGAGCGGGCGAAGGGGTCGGCTGCTCCGGCTGCGGCGGCAGCTCCACCTCGAGGAGACCCTCGGCCGCGGCCTCCAGCTCATAGGCGGTCGGGGTCAGGTGGCCGGTGGCCAGCCCGTAGTGGCGGCCGATGGTGCAGCAGCGCTTGGCGTCCTCCCAGCCCTGGCAGCTGCCGCTGCGGTGGGTGCAGCTCTGGCAGGGGGGATCTCCGAGCTTCGGCCCGCCCTTCCTGGCCAGCAGGTGCAGCGCCTCCGCGACGGTGACACCCCGGACCAGCGGGACGTACAGGCCGGGGCCGGAGATCACCAGGACGTCGGTCCCGAGCTGCTGGAAGAGCGCGATCCGGGCACACCAGTCGAGCCAGGCGGCGCCCCGCTTCGTCTTGTGGGCCTCCATCCAGGCCTGCGCGGAGCCGTCGAGCTCGTCGGGGCGCACAACCGGGAGGCTCATGGTCGCGCTCCTTCGGCCGCCATCGCCCACTCTGGCTGCTCGACCCACCGGGCCGAGGAGCTGAGGGTGAAGGTGTCCCCGACCTCTGCCTGGAGCAGCGAGAGGAGCAGCTGCTCGGCGATGGCCTGAGCTGCCGGGGGAGGCACCATGTTGCCGATGGCCTTCCGCCAGCGGCCGTCGCTCTTCCCGTCGAGAACCAGCGGGGAGCCGTCGGGCAACTGGACGTCGAGCCCCTGCAGCGCGGCGAGCTCCAGGGTCGTGAGGGGGCGGTGCCAGGTGCCATCCTCGGCGATGATGATCGGGGGCGGGTCCGGGCAGTCTCGGTCGCCAGGGACCCGGGGGTCGGCCACCGCGGCGGCGCCGGCGTGGACGTCGGCGGAGCCGAACACCGTCGCCGAGGGCTCATCCCAGCGCTGGACCCGGTAGCCTCCCGCCCGAGGGGAGCAGGTCAAGCGAGGATCGGCGACACCGTAGGAGCAGCTGCGGCCGATCCCCTCGGCGCCGGTCACGGTCGGGGCGGTCCCGTCCCAACGGACGATCCGGTAGGCTCCCCCGCGGGGAGAGTGAGCGAGGCGAGGATCGGCGACGCAGACCCCAGAAGAGGAGGGGCCTCCGCCGGCGGTCACCGCTCCCGAGGGTTCATCCCAGCGGACGACGCGCCACACGTTGTTGAAGGGCTGGACGGTGCGCCTGGGGTCGGCCACCGCACCCACGCCGTTGCTCCCGGTGCAGGAGGCAGAGCCGGTCACGGCCCCGGACGGCTCGCCCCAGGGAACCACGCCCATCAGCCCGGGCCGGCCCTTGAAGGCGCTCGGGTCGCCGCTGGCGACGTACTCCCCGGCGGGCAGGTCGCGCCAGTCGCCGCCGGCGGGGATCAGGGCGAGCCGCACCCACGTCTTCCACTGCAGCCGGGGGAGCCGGTGCATGGGGCCGGCCGCCGGGTCGTCGGGCAGCGGCAGCGCGCCGAGGATCTCCCCGATGCTCCGGACCCGTCGCCGCGCGGGCTGGTAGACCACGGCCGGGAGCTGCTGCTCGTGCCGCGCCAGGAGCAGGAAGCGCTGGCGGTGCTGCCCGAGGCCGCCCAGGGCCCCGGCGTCGTGGGTCGAGCGGTCCCAGCGGTAGCCATAGGCCTGGAGCAGCTGTTCCACCTGGGCGAGGAGCAGCGCGCCGCGGGTGGCGATCCGGGGCACGTTCTCGATCAGGATCAGCTTCGGGGGCCGGGTTGGCCAGGTCTCCAGGACCAGCCAGAGGCCCTGCAAGACCAGCCGATTCAGCTTCTGGTAGTGCTCCCCGGCGGCCCGGGCGGCCGGCAGCAGGCCGGAGAAGCCGGTGCAGGGGGGCGAGGCGAAGACCACGTCGGGGGCCTTGTCGCCGGCCACCTGGCGCAGCTCCGCAGGGGTCATGGTGGCCAGGTCGGCGCAGACGGCCCGGGACCCGGTCAGTCGGCGGAAGTCCGCGCAGGCCTGCTCGTCGTTGTCGATCCCGGCGACGGTGGAACAGCTGCCGGTGAGGTCGCCCCAGCGGGCTCCCGCCTCCTGGAACCCGAGGGCCCCGCCGCCGATCCCAGCGAAGAGGTGAAGGACCGAGTAGGTGTGGTCGGTCACCGCTGCTCTCCCTGGGGCTGCTCCCCCGCGGTCGGCTGCGCATCGGCAGCCGGGGTCGGGCAGAACCGGAGCCCCACCCACCGGGCGATGTAGTCGACGATGCTGTCGGCGTGCCGGATCTCCTCGGTCTCCGTGAACCCGGCCGGCTCGAAGCGGGAGTGGCTGAACTTCTCGACGAGGTCCTCGACTGGCATCCCATACTGGAGGGCCATGCTGCAGGCGCGGCACCAGGCGTCGAGCAGGCCGGCGAGGGTGCTCCCCTGCTTGGCCATGACGGCGAAGAGCTCGGCGGGGCGGCCGGTCTCGGCGTACATCCCGACCGTGACGTAGCCCTTCTGGCCGGCGATCCGGAACTTGTGGGTGACCGACGGGCGCTCCGAGGGCAGGGGGCGACGGCCAGCAGCTGCAGGAGCAGCCTTCGCCGCGGCCAGCTCCCGCTTCAGCCCCTCCAGATCCGCCTCCGCCTGGTCGGCCAGGTAGCTGCTGCCCCACTGGATCTGGCGGCGCTCCTCCTTGAGGGTGGCGAGCTCAGTTTTCGCGTCGTCGAGCAGGGCATGGACCTGCATCAGCAGGGTCGCTAGCGCCTCCCGATGCGTGCGCTCCTCGGCGAGGCGCTCCTGCAGCTCGGCGACCCTCAGCTGTTCGTCGGTCCAGTGGGCCCGCAGCTGGCTGTTCTCCAGTCCGATCTCCTCAACCTGCCGCTGGAGTTCGATCGTCCTGCCGGTCAGGACGTCGGCTACCTCGCCCAGCTCCACCTGCTCCCCCGGGCACTCGGCCACCTCGGCGGTCCAGTCCGCGGCGCCGTCGGGGAGCACCTCCAGGCGGAGGCTGCCCCCGGTCCGGGTGGGGACTCGGCGCGCCGACAGGCCACAGCGGCGGCAGCGGAGGCATTCGATGGTGCCCTTCTCAGTACCCTCCGCCATGAACAGTCGCTCCCAGCGGTGGCGCCGGCGGACGGGACGGGGCGCCTGCTCGACCGCTGCCTGGACCTGCTCGGCGGGGATCCCGTAGTCGTCGGCCAGGTCGGCCACGGAGTCCCCGGCCCGGTGGCGGGAGGCCATCACGTCTCGGGTGTAGGGGTCGATCGCGGGAGGCTGCTCGGGCCCCTCGGTCACCGCAGCCGGCTCGCCGATCAGCTCGGCCTGGATGGGGAAGGTCTGCCCGGGGAGTGGGGTCTGGTCTTCTGCTGCGCTCACGGGGTCACCTCCTCTTTCATCATCCACCATGCGAGTCTGAACAATAGCTGGTCGAGTCGCTCCCTCTCTTCCTCTGGGCAATAGAGATAGTCCGGCGCCTGACCGAACGCGTAAAACATACGCATGATCTCAAAATGTTGTTCCGGTCCGAACGAATCTTCACGAGACGAGGTGGCATGGTACTCGTGGAAATGGTCCAGCTCATAAATAGCTCCACGCGGCGTTAACGATATGTCTAGCTCGATCCAACAAAGTCGGCATACCCCTGGAGAATCTATCTCGTCTTCATGCCCGATATAAACGAGTTCGCTACAATGCGATCTGTTCCGCTCCTTGCGGACTGTCTCCCGGGTCCATCCCTCCGGAGGATGCTTCTCGTAGTGGCGCAAAAGCCACTTGCGAATCTTGATCGCGCAAGAGTTACAATACGGCCCAGTCTCTCCGCCGACGTACGGCTCGCTGCCGTCTTCCAGTTCAATAAAATAGCCGTCGTCCGACTCGACGGTATCCGCAGACTGGCCGACGAAGCGCTCTAGCCGCTCAAGAGGATGAACCTTCACGTCCGGGGTCAGGTCGATCTCGGTCTGGGCCGTCACCGTGCCCTCCTGCCGTGCCTGTGTGGCCACTGATACGCGCTGCCCAGGATCGACCGGGCGCGCTGCTCCCGGTCGGAGCGGTCCCGCTCGGCGATGGTGGCCAGCCACGCGTTGAGCGTCTCCGGGTCCACCGTCAGGCGGACCGTGACGGTCAGTGCCCCTCCGGCGGGCAGCTGCTCGGTCTCCATGGCGGAGGTGTCGAGGTCGGAGGGGGTCACGGCCTGCCTCGGCGGATCGACCGGCTCCCAATCCTCCGCGTGCTCCAGCTGCCGGAGCAGGTCGTCGGGACTCAGGCCAACGGGGGCGCCGAGGTCCAGCCGGCTCATCGCCGGTCCAGCTCGTCGTGGTCGACGGCGGCGGTGGTGGAGGCCGGGGCCACGTCTTTGCACCCCCGGCAGAAGATCCCCGTGCCCCTGACGCCGCAGGTATCGCAGGGGTCCTGCGTCTGCTCCTGCTTCGGGGCGGTCTCCTCGGCGGCGGCCAACTCCGGAACCGGGAGCAGCGCCGCAGCCAGCGTCAGCTGCCGCTTCATCGCACGGACCCCCTCCAGCAGGGTCAGCTCGTCGGGGATGACGAGCCCCTCGGCGCAGGTCTGGCGCTCCCGCTGGGCCGCCCCGATCTCCTGGCGCAGCCCCTCGATCTCCTGCCGCTGCTCGGCGATGATCCGGAGCCCCTCGCCGCTCCGGACGTTCCGCAGCATGTCGAGGATCTGCGCGTGCTCGCCGGCGCCCGAGGCCTTGTAGATCTCCCGGAGGCGTTCCTCCGCCAGGGCCAGATCCATCCCGGTGGCGTCGACGAGATCGTCTCCCGGGCCGACGGAGCAAAGCGGCCGGAGATCCGCTACCTCCTCCCTCAGCCGCCGGACCTCGGCCATCGCCTGTGGGAAGGTCGTCGGTTCGGCCCCACCGCCCACGTCGCAGCTCGGGCAGCCATCATGGTGGTAGTGCATTTCCTCGCCCCACGGGCAGTCCCGGGCCCCGCAGGCGTCGCAGTCGACCATGTTCCCGTCGCTGCAAGTGTGCTCGGCTGGATGGGGCTCGACGATCGGCTCGGCCTCCGGGGCCTGCCCCTCCTCGGCCACGCCCTCCCGCCACTGCGCGGTGGCCTGGGCCCGGGGGCTGAGCCCGGGGGAGGCGCAAGCGGTTGCGCCGATGCCCGCCGCCTTCTCCAGGTCCCGGACTTCCATCCAGCCCTGCCAGGCGTAGATCAGGGCGTCGAGCAGCTCCTGGGCTGCGTCGACCCGCCAGTCCCGGCCGTTGCCTGCGCGGAGCGGGGTGCCGTATCCTCCCTCGGCGATGGGGCGCATCCCCCGCTCTCGGCGGGCCAGGAGCGCGTCGGGTAGGCTCCAGCCGAGGTCGTAGCAGGCCTCGCCGGCCAGGCTGAGCAGCCGAGAGGGGGCATGGAATGGCAGGTCCTCCGCCTCGTCGTCGAGGGCCCGGACCAGGTCCAGGATGACGTCCGCCCCGGTGCCCGTCGGCGCCGGCTGGGGCGCGGCCGCGGGGTGGAGCGGCTGCTCCTGGGCCCGGAAGTAGCGGACGTTGCACCGCGCCCAGTCGTCGATCGCCTGCCGCTCGGCCTCGCAGTCGGGGCAGGAGACGAGCGCCTCGGGATCCTCAGCAGCGTCGCCGAGGGCGTCCTGGGCCCGGACCTGGCCCCTCCCTCCGCAGCAGGAGCAGTCGGAGACGACCGCCTCGAGGTGGGTCGCCATGATCCGGCCTGCTGCGCGCATGGCCTCGATCAGGTCGCCGGAGGCCTCCGTCGCGGCGAGGTCCCGGCGGGCCTCGTCGAGGTCGGTCTGGAGGGTGTCGACCAGGTCGCCGCCGTCGTCGAGGGTGGCGTAGGGAAGGGTCCGGGGATCGGTGGCCATCAGCCTTCCTCTTCCTCGACCTGGTCGAGGTCCTCGTCGCAGTCGTTGTGCTACTGGCCCTGGTTGGTGGTGATGATCGGCTCGCCCCGGACGATCATCCAGCCGTCGCCGAGGGTCTTCTTGGCGTGGGCGACCATCTCGTCGATGACCAGCTCGACGGTCTCCTGGACGTTGGCGGCCTCGAGGGTGAAGATCGGTGCCTGCCCGCTCTCCTGCTCCCAGTCGAGGCGGAACTTGACGGAGTACAGGGCCTCCCAGCCCTCGAAGAGCCGGAGCTTGACGGTGAACGTGGTCGGCAGCTCGACCGTGCCCTCCACCTGCCCGGACTTGAGGCTGAAGCCGAAGTTGCGGCTCCCGCCCTTGCCGAGGGCCGCCTGGTAGGAGAACTCGGTCTTGGCCTGGAACGAGGCGACGGCGGTCAGCAGGCCGTTGCTCTGCTCCAGGTCGCCCTCGTGATCCTCGATGAACTTCTTCAGCTTGATGTGGGTGAGCTTGCGGGCCTCGGCGGTCAGCTTCTCGCCGAGCCAGTCCTTGGCCGACCTGGTCGGGGTGGGCCGGTAGGTGATCTTCTCCCGGCCCGGCTCGTCGAAGTCGTCGGGCAGGAGGATGAAGGCCTCGGGCCGACAGAAGAGGGTGGCCTTCTCCGGCTCGGCGGCGCGGTCGGCGTAGCGCAGGAGGTCGCCGAGGTCGCGCAGTACGTGGATCCGGGCCGCGGCCTTCCGCTGGTCCACCGTCTGCACTTCGTACCCGTCGCGGATGGCGATGACCTTGCGGCCCTCCCCGCGGGGGATGTCGACGACCGGCGGGGCGGCCTTGGAGAAGATGTCGGTCACGGCGTTGATGATGTTGTGGATGTCCATGGGTGCAAGCCTCCTCAGCCTTCGATGTCGCGGAGCATGCGGACCTTGCCGGTCACGGCGGGCAGCTCCATCTGGGTGGTGTCCTTGCAGCTCTCCTCGGTGACCAGCTCGCCCTCGCGGAGCCAGGCCACGCCGCCGTGCTTGCGGTCGGGGAGCTTGACGGTGATCGCGTGGACGGTGGAGAGCACGCCCCGGTGTGCGTCCGCCAGGTCGAAGGTGATCTTGACCTCGACGACGCGCTTCCCGACCACGGGGTCGTCGACCATCAGGTCGTCCCTCACCTTCTCCAGCGCCGCGGCGAAGTCGTCGGCGAGGGCTCCCCCGGCGATGTTCTGCAGCTCGAGCTTGACCATGAGTCTTCTCCTTTAGATCCCCTCCCCCTGCCCGCTGTCGGACCGGGCTGAGGGAGGGGCACCGTCGGGGGTTACTGCCTGGGTTACCGACAGACCGGCCACCATGGCCGGAAGGGTGATCAGGACGGGGAGCCGATGGCCCGCCACTCCTGCAGCAGCTCCGCCTGGGAGATCCCGAGGCCGTCCCCGAGCTGCTCGTCGAGCTCGGCGGCGCGCTCCCGATAGGTGCGGGGCCCGACCAGCTCGGCGCGCTCCATGGCGAGCAGGAGCCGGTGGGCGAGGGCGGAGAGGAGGATCAGGTCGGGGGTGAGCAGGTGGCCCTGGCCGGCGGCGGCGGCGGTCGTGCGCGCCCGGTCGAGCTGCTGGCTGAGGGCCTTGCAGGCCAGGGAGACCTTGGCGATGGGTCCGACGATGGGGAAGACCCTGCGGGTGGTCGTCGTGGTGTCCACTGCCCTACCTCCATGATCAGTGATCGGTCGCTGTAAGCCGAGGGCGAAGAGATCCCGGCGAGGAAGGGGCACCGGCCCTCCTCTGCTCTCGGCTCGCAACGGTCGATCGGTCTGTCGCCGTGGGTGTCGGTCGGCTGCCTGCCGCCTCTGCTGCGCTCTCCGGAGCTGCCCGGCCCGTCACACCCCGAAGGGATAGTCAGGCTCGGGCGGCCTGTTCGTGGGGCCCCCCGCTCGCCGCCGCCGCACCGTGCTGCGCATCGCTGCGCGGCCCCCATCGCCGAGGCCTCGGCCCCGGAGAGCGAGCTGGACGGTCGGCGGCTGCCCGACGACCTTGGCTCGTGAGGTGTATGGTACTACCTCAGGTAGTGCCATGCAAGAGGAAATACTACCGGGAATGGATGAAGTGTGGTCCCAGAGGTAGCAGTACGAAGGTCAGGGTCAGTGGCGGCGGTGGAGCTGCTCGTCGATCCACGCGTCCAGGGTGCCGGTCATGCAGGCGGCCATCCAGTGGGCGACGGGATAGGAGAGAGGGCCCTGAAGATTCAGGAGGTCGTGGAGCGAGGGGCCGGCGACGGTCGCGTCGTGGTAGGCATGCACGGCGAGCAGCACGGTCCAGTGGTCAGGGTCGAGGGCGTCCGGGGAGCGCTGGCCGGCGAGCAGCAGCTGGAGGGCCTCCTCCGTGGGGCCCTTATCGTTCCAGAGGTGCTCGAGGTGCGCCTGGTGGAGCATCAGCCATCCCACCAGAGCGCTCTCCGGCCAGCCAAGACAGATCGGGTGCCAGGTTTCCTTGTCTGGGTCGTATTCCATGGGCTGTCCTCCTGCGGTGGAGCAGGAGGGAATCGTAGAAAGCCGAAGGGGGGGAGTCCAGGGAATCGATCATCAGATAGAAGGATGGCCGACGCACCGCGTCATGGTCGGCCAGCTACGACGACAGGGCGGAGTTCCCGGCCAGCCCCTGGATGATCCCGACGGCGCGCTGCTGGCCTGGCTGCATGAGTCGGCGGAACCAGAAGAGCAGCTCGACCTCGAGCGGGTCCGGGGTGTCCAGGGCCCCCGCCGCCCGCTCCAGCTCCACCAGCTCCGGCCCCAGGAAGGCGGAGAGCGGCTGGCCGAGTTCCTTGGCGATGGCGAGCAGCCTGCGCACCTCGCAGTGGTCCTGCTTTTCGTACTTCTGGATCTGCTGCCACGACACCCCCACCTTGGCGCCGAGGTCAGCCTGGGACCAGCCAAGCTGCTGCCGCCACCGGCGGATGTTCGATCCGATTGTCTCTTCCATGATCCAGCCTTGTGGCATGCAGGGGGCCTCTGTCCACCGACTGCTTGTAGCATTCCGCGCTTGTATCGCGCTACCCTGGGTAGTATCAACAGAGGTATGAAGCTCCGAGCATACAGGCGTCTGCACCGCTGCGGCGTGAAGCTGGCCCGCCAGGCAGGCATCAGCATCCAGCACCTCAACAAGGTCTGCTACGGCGGCAAGTGCAGCCCCGAGGTCGCGGCCAGGATCTCGGCCGCCACCGGGGGCGAGGTCTCCGTCGAGGAGATCATCTACCCCAAGGGCCTCCCCGAAGGTGCCCGACTTTCCGTCGACGTAGCCTGACCCCCGAGACCCCCGCCCCAGGGCGGGAAGGAGTGACCGATGTCCGACCGTCCCGAAAGCGCGCAGCAGCCCCCGATCGACGAGATCATCCAAGGCCTCGCGGAGCCGTGGCGCAGCCTGGTGCAGAAGCTCAGGGCCCTGCTCTCCGACCCCGCCATCGTCGACGAGTCTGTCGACGATCCCATCGGGCAAGAGTGTCCGGGAAATGGCCCGATGGCCTGCCGCCTCTACCGCAGCCAGCTGCAGCTCTACATGGCCCGAGCCCTCGCCGCCGGCCTGACGGGGATCGACGGGACGAAGGAGATGGCGGCCTGGGCGGTGCTCGATGGGAGGCTCGTCCGGGCCAACAAGGGCGGCATGCTCATCAGCAACGAGCGGAGCTAGCGGGGCTTGTCGCCGTATCGCCAGAGGTTCGCCGGGATGGGTCGGCCAGTCCGCTTCTCCAGAGCGCGCAGGACGTCGACGAAGGTCCGGACCAGGCCATCCTCGGCCGTCCCTCCCCCGGGGACCTCGACGCCGTTGTTTCCCACGAATCCCGCGACCAGCGTTGCCGCGACAAGCTCCAAATGGTCCACCTCTGCTCTGTCCATCGCTCTCTCTCCTGCCGGGGGCCCATCCACGGCCCCGGTCTGCACCCTGAGCGTACCCCGGCAGGAGGGGTTTTTCTACCTGGGCAGCGCCCGGGAGGAGTCTGCCATGCGCCCGTCCGCTGCCTGCTCTCCCCGCGGGACGATCAGGGTGTCTCGCGTTTCCAGCCCGCCTGCCTCCCCCGGGAGCGCCTGCTCGGTCGAGCAGTCCACACCGGCGCCCCGGGGGAGGTCCCTTGCGGGCGAGCGAGGGGCGGCCGTGACGTCCTTCCTGGTCTGGATGGTCGCCATCATCCTGACCGTCTCCCTGGCCCACCTGAAGCTCCAGGCGCTGGGCTGGCAGCCCGAGTGGTGGATGGTCGCGGCGCCGGTCGGGCTGCTGCTGGCCGTGAACATCCTGGGCTGGCTGGTCGGCTCTCATGGGGATCCGGATACGAGGGATTGACCCGATGCAAAAGGGACCTTTGACCCAGGGACTGGACTACATCATGAGAATCACCAGCCTTCGCACCGCCCTGAAGCTCGAGGCCTCGGCCACCCGGGAGCGCTGCGGCCTGACCCGGGAGCAGCTCGCCGAGACCGTCGGGGTGAGCGTCTCGGTCCTGAAGCGGAAGCTCAACCCCGAGGACGATCCGGCGCTCCACGCCGACGAGGTCGCGGCGATTTGCCAGCGGACCGGGGACTACCGTCTCCTCGACCTGGTCGAGCAGGCCTGCGGGCGGATCGCTGTCGAGCTGCCGCAGGGGGAAGGCAAAGGGACGGTGAGCGACCGGCTGCTCGGGATCCGGAAGGCGGAGGGGATCCTCGCCGGCGAGCTCGAGCGACCCCTCGTCGAGGCTACCCTGCCGGAGGTGCGGCGCGCCCTGGGCGACGTGATCCGGCAGTGGGTGGGGCTGGAGGCGGAGCTGACCCGCCAGGTCAAGGGGCAGGACCGTGGGTGAGAGCCTGCCGCTGCCCGAGCTGGTCAGCTGCGAGCCGTACCGGGCGCGGATGTCGGCTGCGGACTGCGCGGCCCGCTACCGGAAGGCCCACCATCCCGACCTCAGGAGCCTTTCGCCCCGGATCGACCTGGAGTTCTGCCTGAGCTGCGACGTGGGGCGAGAGCGGGCCGAGGGGCCGCCGGCGGCGGAGCCGGCCCCGAAGAAGACGGAGAGGAAGCCGATGAAGATGAAGACGAAGAAGGTCGAGGAGCAGGCGGCAGCGGTCGAGGAGCAGGCCCCGGTGGTCGAGATCGCTCCCCCGGTCGAGGAGCAGGCGCCCGAGGCCGAGCAGCTCGAGAAGGCCCCCACCTGCCGCTTCTTCGGCTGCGCGGCCCCGGTCCGGCGCGACCTGTCCGGGGTTCGCTGGACCAACTACTGCTCGGAGCACGGCAGCCAGCCCAACCCCGGGCTGCGGTCCCGGGCGGCTGAGCGGGAGTGGAACCAGCAGCAGCTGGAGGCCTCCACCCCTTCGCTCTCCCCGGCTGCTCCCGCCCCGGCGCCCGAGCCCGAGGCTCCCGCTCCTGCTCCCGCCCCGGCCTGCTCCTGCGACCGGCTCCGGTCGGACCTGGAGGATACCAACCGGGAGATGCTCCGCCTGCTGCAGGAGAACGTCGAGCTGCGGGAGCGGCTGGCCGACGCCAACAGCACCGTGACCATGCTCCGGTGTCAGCTGCAGCCGGAGCCCCTCTGCCTCGAGGGCGAGCGCTTGGACCTGGTCGTCGAGCAGGACCCGGCCGCCCTGCCCTCCAGCGAGCTCTTCAAGATCGCCGGGTACGCCCTGGACCGAGCCCGGGAGCTGCTCGGGAGGGTCGGCTGATGGCCTCCACCCTTATCCTCACCCACTCCGACTTCGATGGCTGGCTGGCCGGCGCAATCGCTTGCGTCGCGCTGCAGGCCCGCGGTGAGACCGTCGAGCTCCGGCACGTCCACTACGGCGACACCTGCCCGATCGAGGCCGCGGCCGGCCGCGACGTCTACGTCCTCGACTTCAGCTGGCCGGCGGAGCTGATGCTGGCGCTGCAGGCCTCGGCCAAGCTGCTGATCTGGCTCGACCACCATCCCGGGTCGGTCTCCTCGGAGCTGCAGATTTACGGGGCCAGGGCGACGGACCGCTGCGCTGCCTGGCTGGTGTGGCGCCACTTCCACCCCTGGGAGCCCACCCCCGAGATCGTCGCCCACTGCGACGACCACGACCGCTGGATTCATGCCTACCCCAAGACCCGGCTGATCGCTGCCGCCGTCGAGGCCCAGGCCCCCCGGGCCGGCGGTGCTCTCTGGGAACGCTGGCCTGCCCTGCTGGCCGGGGACCAGGCGGAGCGCGCCCGCACCCTCGCCGAGGGGCAGCTGCTGGTCGACGCCCAGGAGGGGCGGGTCGCCCTGCTGAAGCACCGGGCCGTGCCTGTGACGCTCGACGGCCGGCAGGCCCTGGCGGTCAACGCGACCTCCGACGTCAACGAGCTGGCCGACGCGCTCGAGGGGGCCGAGGTCGCGTGGATCTGGTCGATCTCCGTTCGGGACGGGCAGCCGGTCGTCACCAACTCCCTGAGGAGCCGGAAGGGCGGCGTCGACGTGGGGCAGATCGCCAAGGGAAGGGGAGGCGGTGGCCATCGGAGCGCGGCCGGCTGGGTCGACGGCACCCTCGCCGAGGCGGAGATCCTGCGGGCGCTCGGGATCGCCCCTGGGGCTGAGCGATGAGCAGCCAGCAGCCGGACCTGCTCGTCGGCGACGCCCTGCAGCAGACCCACGACTTCCTCCCGACGCCGGCCTGGTTCTCCAGCCCGGTGCTCGCCCAGGTGCTCGACAACTACCTGATCGACGACGAGCAGCTCCACCTGCTGGACGCCGGCTGCGGGACGGGTCTGCTCGGCCTCCAGGCGGAGCTGGTCTGCCCGGAGGAGCTGCGGCCCATGAAGGTCACCGGGGTCGACGTCGACCACGAGCGGCTCGCCCTCTGCCCTGAGCACTGGGACCGCGCCGAGGCGGACTTCTTCGCCTGGTCGGCTGAGCAGCAGTCGGTGGGCAGGGTCTTCGACCTGGTCGTCACGAACCCGCCTTTCTCCGACTGGTGGAAGTGGGTCGAGGCCTGCCTGCCACTGGTCGGTCGTGGAGGCACCCTGCTCGCTGTCGCTCAGGTGTCCTGGCTTGGCCAGCGGGTGCCCTGGTGGGAAGAGCGCAAGCCCACGGCGATCCACTTCACCGGCCGCAGACCGTGGCCCAAGTCCGTGAGGGAGTGCTGCTGGGTCGAGTGGGCTCGGGGGAATCCCGACCCGACCGTGGTGAGCTGGTTCGGTGGAGGTGGTCGATGAGTCGGATCCGCACCTACAAGCCCGAGTTCTGGTCCAGCGAGAGCCTGGCCAGGGACCTCACCCGTGACCAGCGGCTGTTGTACCTCGGCTTGATCACTGAGGCCGACGACGAGGGCCGCTTCCTGACCGCGCCCCGGCGACTGATCGGGGCGATCTTCCCCTTCGACGAGGACCTCGAGGAGCGGTGGGTGCAGGAGTCGCTGGACCTGCTCGAGAGGACGGGGCGGCTGGTGCAGTACCGGGTGGAGGGGAGGGCCTATGCCTTCCTGACCCACTTCAGCGAGCACCAGGTCATCTGCCGGCCGAGCAAGAGCCGGCTGCCGCCGCCCCCCGCCAGATGCCTGCAGGTCGCTGCAGACCGCGCGCAGGATGCGGAGAAAAAGCAGGAGCCCTCCTGCGATTCGCAGGGCACCCTCACTGAGGCCTCCTGCGATTCTGCGGACGGACTCACTGAGCCCTCCGGTGAAACGGCAGGCACCCTCACTGAGTGCTCCTGCAATTCGCCGGGGCCACTCACTGAGCCCTCCTGCGATTCTCCTGCGACACTCAATGAGGACTCAATGAGCCCTCACAGCAATTTGCAGCAATCCCAGTGCCTGGAAGTAGGAAGTAGGAACTGGGAACTAGGAAAGGGGATCTCCCCCCCCTCCCCCCTCCCGGGGGGTGCGACGTCGGCCTCCCCGATCCCGACGAGCTCGATCCCGACGCAGCCCTCCCCCGCTCCGACCTCCGGGACCCTCTTCCCCGACCCGGCCCCGAAGCGGCGGGAGCGCGCAGCGACCGAGGCGGAGAAGGCCGCGGCCGACCAGGTGGCCGACCTCTGGCGGCGGCTGATGGTGCCCGCGGGCTTCCCCTCGCTGAAGACCGGAGCGTGGAAGCTGGCGACGCTGCTGGTCGTGGCCCGAGCCGGCGAGGACCTCGAGGCGACCGAGGCGCTGTTCCGCCGCGTCAGGGCATCGAAGTTCCTGAGCGGGGAGATGCTCCCCGACCTGCTCTGGGTGCTGAAGGACGGCCGGGAGCGAATCGAGATGGGCCGCTTCGACCGGGGCGGCGGAGGTTCGTCCGCTGCGGCCGGCAAGCCCTGGATGGTCGGAATCGACCTCGACGGGCTCAGCGCCGCCGAGGTTTCCCGGGTCGAGAAGGACGCCCTGATGAGTGCAGCTCTCGGCGCAGACACGGCCAAGCAGCTGCGGGAGGCTCACCATGCCCTCTGACCTGACCCCCACCCCGCTGGCCGTCCAGCTGCCGTCGATCATGGGCTCGCTGCGGGCGAGACAGGGTCGTTGCCTGCACTGCGGAGCGACCCTCGAGGGGGCGCAGCGGTGGATCTGCCCGACCTGCGACGAATCGGTCAAGGAGGCCCAGGCGGAGCAGGTGCGGCGCCAGAGAGCAGCAGGGTGCGAGGATGCTCTGCGCGCCATCGGCTCGATCCACGACGACGCCCTTCTTCGGCAGCCCGAGATCCGGCCTGACGAGTGGAGCCGGGAGGCGATCCTCTGGGCTCGGGCCTGGAATCCGGGCTCGGCTGGAGCCTGGCTCTACGGCGACTGCGGGAGCGGCAAGAGCACCATCCTCGGTCGCCTGGGCCGGCGGCTGCTCGACCAGGGGGTGAGCGTCGCCGCCTGCTCCCTGCAGCGCATGTGCGGCGGCCTGGCTGAGCTGCACTTCAGCCGCGACCTGCAGGGTCACCGCAAGGCCCTGGCCGCGCTGGGCAGCGTCCGCGTGCTGCTCCTCGACGACGTGCTCGCACACACCCCCAACCGGGCGGAGCTCGACGAGCTCCTGGCGGTGCTCGACCAGCGTTGGAACGCGAAGCTCCCCGTGGTCGCCACGGCCAACCTCGGCCCCGCCCCTGGGCTGTCCGCTGCCCGACAGGCCTGGACCACTACCGACCCGGTGAAGCCCGGCCGCGTGCTCTCCCGCCTCGAGGCACTCACCGGGGTCGCGGTCCGCTGCTGGTACCCGGGCGACCGGCGGATCGGCTCCTACGACCAGGGCCGCGCCGAGCAGCTGCGCCGCATCATGCAGGCAGAGGACGAGGCCGATCGCCTGCCCTACGGCGCCACCTCCGGCGAGGACAACGAGTGAAGTCGGCCGTCCTGCTGCCCGGTGGCCTGGCGCTGTCCCTGCGGCAGCTGCAGGCCCTCTGCTGCCTGGCTGCCTGGCCCGAGGTGTACGCCGGCGAGGAGAGCCTCTCCCTGGCCCTGCTGGGCCAGCCTCGGCAGATCCGGGCGCTGCTCGTCGCCCTCGCTGGCCGCCCGACCGGCCCGCTGGTCGAGGAGTCGCCCGAGGGGGGCGGCTGGAAGGTCACCTCGGCCGGCTGGGAGGCCGCCTACCAGGGAGCCCGGCAGCTGCGCCGGGGGCAGGTCGCTGCCGCCTACCGCCGAGGGGGCCGCTGATGGCCACGCAGGGGTGGCAGGGGATCAGACCTGAGCTGCTCGAGGCGCCGGCGAAGCCTCGCGGCCGCCGCACCGTCGCCGAGCTGATCCAGGCCGAGGCCGACAAGCGGTCAGAGCGGCAACTCCTCGCCGAGGTCACGGCAGAGCTCGACCGGATGGTCGAGGCCCGAGCGATCGCCGCCTGGTACCACCGCCCCGATCGCCCGCCGAGAGAGAAGGACCGGGAACACAAGGGCATGCCTGACCTGGTGATCTGCACCTGGAGGAAGCCGCTCCTTGTCGAACTCAAGCGCCCCGACGGCAAGGGCGTGCTCTCCCCTGAGCAGCAGCTCTGGCTGGGCGCCCTGGGCCCAGAATACGCAGCGGTAGCCCTGAGCGTCGCCGAGCTCCTTGCCTTCCTCTGGGAGAAGGGTGGCGTGTCCTGGAGGAGGTCCCGATGAGCAGCCCTCTGCCCCCGTTCGTCATCGAGCTGGACTGGGAGGACGATCCCGCACAGGGGAGAGGGGGGGCCGCGCAACAGGGGGAGAGGGGCTCGCGCGCGCCGCGCGGTTCGCGCGCCTGCGCGGTCATCGCGGCCGAGCCCGACCCACCCTCCCGGCCCCTATTCCAGAGCCCTGAGCAGATCGTCTGCTGCTGGGCCAGGGGCATCCCCTCCGGTTGCAAGGCCATCCCGCTGGAGCCCGAGGGGGGCAGCGGCTCTGCCTTCGCTCGCAACGAGCGTCTGTTCGAGCGCTCGGAGCGGTACGCTGTGGCCTGCGCCACCATGAGACGGGCATTCAAGACTGGTCTCAGTTCCGAGCAGGCCATTGTGCTCGTCTGGCTGCTGGTCCGTGACGAGTCCTGGCAGCGGGCCGCAGAGGCCGCAGGGCTGGACGATCCAAAGCTCTGCGCTGATGCGGTCAAGCACCGCGTCTACAGGGCAAAGGCGGCCGGCCTCAGGGCTATCTGGAGCTGCACCTAGCACACATGGGAGGGTATCTATTGATGCAATCATCGAAGATGTTGGGTCCTTCCAGGGCAGACGGTCTGCGGGACCGAAGGAAC
>Ga0172381_10000439_pt1 | contig 50109 bp, 70 predicted proteins | sample Leawel6488metaG_FD_119754 | JGI IMG/M metagenome (GOLD analysis project Ga0172381, IMG submission 119754) | Leachate microbial communities from a municipal landfill in Southern Ontario, Canada - Leachate well 64-88 metaG | ecosystem: Engineered > Solid waste > Landfill > Unclassified | place... | reverse complement strand
CTGAATAACATCTTGCGGGTGTTGATCGGCGCGGATTGAGTCGGTAATTTTCTTTGGAAACTCTAAAAGCTTTCTTTTGGTTTGGGCTTCAAGAAGTATGTCAACGTAAGATTCTGCGTGTGTCCATGTTGAGTTTTCTAAGCATTTATTTAGCAAGGGGAGCGCGTCAAATTCAAGTTTAGTGGCAAGCGTAATCGTATCAATCGGTTGGTTGTTTGTTAACATTTGACAGGAACGATGATAGGCTTCGCGCAGGTCTTGGTCATTAAAAGCATCTTTAGTTAGATGCTTCTTTTGGCAGAGAGCTAGTACGCGGGACGGCTCAATCAATATCGCACCAATAAGTGCCTTTTCTGTCTCAATTTGACTGTTCATTCTTGCCTCCAAATTCCGCCATCATCCACCGAATTATATAATCAATAACTGATTTACATGTTTTTATTTCTACGCCTTCCGTGAATCCTTTTGGCTCAAAATCTTGAAATGCAAATTTGTCAAATAATTTTGTAACGGTTACTCCACTTTGAAGGCATAGACTAATGGCAATGGCCCAGACCTTGCAAAAGCCAGCTATCGTCTCGTTGCCGTTGTTGACGGTGACAAACAGTTCGGCGGGACGGCCATCTGGAAAAAGTCCAACTGTTATGTAAAAATGTAGTCGTTCTGTTTTGCCATTCGGACGGACGTAGCGAATGACTAATTTATGGGTGATAGATTTTCGGGTGTCTGGAAGGCGCTCTCTCATTGGTTGGCCTCAAAAAATGCTTGAGCAAATTTTTGATAACATTCGCTTCTTTTGTGCATCAGTTCTTCTTTGTTTCTATAATTCATTTTTGGGAATACTTCGCAAACACTTTTATGTTGTGGCGGAACTGGAATCCAAAATGGTTTTAGGGGGGGGGGCAAATAATCCCCATAATGCTGTCTTTTTAGTATAATTAGCCCCGAATTCACTAGGACAATATGTGTATGCCGGTTTTCCTAAGTAATGTTTTAGATAACTTGTTTCTGGATTTTCTATCATCCAAAACTTTAATTTATGAGGAACGTGTTTTGCTTTCATAAAATATTGGCTTTCCCAAATTATCCTTAAACAATGATGAACGCAGAACATTCCTTGTTTCATATCTCTGGGGGTCTTTGCGTTTGTTCTGGCAATGGAGAACATTGTGCAAGGTGGGTTGGCAATAATTCCATAGATGTTTTCTGGTGGGTGATAATTTTCTACACCAACGTCTTTTCCAATACAAATTACATTATATCCATTATCCTTGTATGGTTGACTGTCGCTTCCAATGTCGGCACATAAGTGTAATATTGTTTTAATCATTCAGCCCCCTCCTAAAAAAGAACGTCCCCGCCGTGTTTGAGCGCAAGATACCGCGAGGGAATCGTGCCACGACGGGGACTGAAATTGTTAATGGTGAAAACAGTTCTTGCGCTCATGGAATGGAAATATACCATATTTTTAATTTAAGTCAACTACTATTTTTGTCTTGATTTTACAATACGGTTCTGGTAGATTGATAGACAATGAAACAACCAAAGGGCATTGCCGAGTTCAACTTGCTTAATCACCCGCTTGTCATGACTCATTTCTTCGACATGCCCGAACCGCTTTACGATTGGCAATACGAGGTAATTGAAAATATTTGCAAACCACGGGCGCGGTGTGCCGTTTCTACCTGCAATGAGGCTGGCAAGACAAACGTGATAATTCCGTTACTGGGATTGTCAATCATGTGCGCTTTTCCTGGTGCAAAGGTTTTTAGCACGGCCGGTGCAGAACCACAAATCAAAGAGCAATTATGGCAATATCTTGAGGCGAAGTTGCGTCCGTATGAGAAACATGGATGGACTTTAGTTCCAAGCGATATGACCGTTACTGCTCCTAAAGTAGAAATCAATGGTCATACTTACCGCAGTAAATGGACAATGCGTGTTCCAAAGGACGCGAAGACAATGGAAGGCTTGCATGGCAGTTGGAATCACGGGCAATGGACTCCGGCTTGCATAATTATAGATGAAGCAAAATCTGTCAGCCACGAGATTTTTGAGGCCGCGTATCGCATAGACCCCGACTGGTTTTTGGTTATTTCAACGCCCGGTGAGGATTCTGGGCCGTTTTATGATGCAATGGAAGAAGTTATTAAAAGCAAACGTGAAGGGGCGCATTATGGCAGTAAAGACGAATTGTGGACGTATCGTCGGAAGATTGATTGGACAATGTGTCCACACTTGCTTACACCTGAAAAACTGTCATTTCGGCAGGCATTGATCAAAAAACATGGTGAAAATTCTTCATTCATTAAATCATTTCTTGGTGGTGAGTTTTGGCGTGATACTGACGAAAACTATGTTTTTACTAACCACGACGTTGATTTGATACGGAAGGCAATGAGTGGCAACGCGCCGATAAAACATGGTGAAATACGGGCGGCATTAGATTTTTCCGGAGGCGGGGATGAACAATGTATTGGTATAATCAATGGCAACGATATTGTATGTTGGGAACAATTCCGTGAACAGGATACGGCAAAATTGGCGCGGATATTTGTTGAAAAACTACGTGAACATAAGTGCGAACCATTCAACTGTTTTGCCGATAGCGGCGGTATAGGCCATGCAATAATTGATAATTTAGAAAGTATGGGTTATCGGCCAATACGACGTTACATGTCAAACCAAGAGCCGATTGATAAAAGAGAATATGCTGATCGTATGACCGAAGATCATTATACGTTTAAGGAAAAGATTTCTGAATGTAAAGATATTCTGCGATTGCCGAATGATCCGCTTTTATTTAAACAATTTCGTCAACGCAAGAAATTCCAAGATGAACATAACAAGGTGAAGCTTGAGCAAAAACCAAAACACCGTTCAAGGACTGGTGATAGTCCAGATCGTTTAGATACAATCATTTTTTTGTTTAGTGAATGGGAACCGCCCAAAACCACTGTTGTATCACAACCCGAACGCGAGCAGGACTGGCGGAGGCAACTGGGCAAACCGATGCCACAAACAGGGGCGTTTGGTTGGAGCAGTCCATACAAACAGAAGAGCATGGCCGAGCAACTTGTTAAAGGTAGAAAGTTCTAATTTTAATCTTGACAAACCACAACGGATAGTATATCATGCCCGTCAGAAAGAAAAAATCTGTTTTTTTACAGGAGAAAACTATGCCTCTTACGGCCAAAGGAAAAACTATTTTACAACACATGAAGTCGTGGTACGGCGATAAATATAAAGCAGAACAGGTGTTCTATGCTTCAAAAAACGCCGGGACTATCAAAGGTGTTGAGAAAAAAAGCGGGAAGAAATAATGCCAGTTCCTAGTACACAGTTGCTTTCTGATGTAGTCTTATTCCAAAATTTATTTCAGGACGCGGCAACATTTTGTACACCTTATTTCGATGCCGCGATAGCGTATTACAATTTGTTTAGAGGCAAACGCCCATGGCAGTTAGACGCAACGTCAAGTCAAGTCATGGTGAATAAAGCCTTCGCTATGATTGAAGATAGATTGCCTAAGTTGAAAAAAAATGTTTTTGCTGGCGAGGACTTCGTTTCCCTTGAAGCACAGACGCCCCTTGATGAAGTTGGTGTTGATGACGCACAAGCTTGGTTACGTGCATTGTTAAAAGACGAAGACAAGATTAACATTCTTTACGATATTGATTCAACATTTCTTTCTGCGTTGGTTTGTGGCACGGGCTATAGAATGCCATTTGCACGTAAAAATAAACAAGGCAAGTGGTATGTTGGTTCACGTAACATTGACTACTTTCAAATTTTGCCTGCGCCTGTTGGCGGAAAGATAAATCCGCAAGACCCAGATGATGATGATGCTCTTCCGTATTTTTTCCACGTAGATTGGATGGATGATGACCAGCTCAAAGCATTATCTAAATTTGAAGGTTTTCAAAAAGACGAAGCGGAAAAACTTTTCAAAACTGCTGTTCAAAACGAAGCGCACATCGGATATGAATATGAAGAAAAATTTCGTGTCATCGGGGGCGTTTCGTATGGTGACAGGAAAAATGATTGGCGGAGTCAGTTTATTAGCGCAACGGGTGGAAAAGAAAAAGGTTGTAAGAGGCGCGTAGTTCATTGGCATTCGCGTATTGATAATTGCTGGCGCATTATCGTCCAAGACAACTTTATGATTTTTAAAGGGCCGTTGCCACTTGGAGACAAGATGCTTTCTCTTTCTAAGTATAGTATTACCAATGACTTTGACAACTGGATGGGTATTGGTGCCATCGAAATGGTGCAAGATATTATTGTAGCCTACTTGCTCAACAGAAATTATAGGTTGGATCACATAGGAAGAGTGATGTTTCCTGCCAAGTGGATTCGGGAACAAATGTTCGCTGGCCACAGCGACAGCGATTTTTATGATAAGCCCTACAGCATATATCACGTTCCTGCTTCATTACAAAACGTAAGGTTGCAAGATTTATTTTATTATGACCGTGCGCCCGAAGTTTCTCCGCAGACTTTCATGGAGGATCGCGAGTTCGTAGAATTGATGGAAGTTATCGGCGGATCGCCTGACATGGCAAAAAATATGACAGGAAGCAATACTGCAAGTTCAACCGCAACTGGCGCACTTTCCTTTATAAATCAGGTTTCGGGAAGAATTGATGCAGAAAGTATGCTCTTAGAATTTGGAGGACTCTGCCAAGAAGCGCGTCAATTATTAATTTTGGGCGATAAATATATCAATGATGAAGAGTTCGTCAGGGATGCACGTTCGCCTAATGGTATGGGTTGGCGTAAAATTGATTCAGCGTATTTGGGGGACAAATATGTTGTGCGTAGTAATGGCACAAAATCTTCTGCTGATCAAGCACAGAAATTTCAACGCCTTATGTCCCTTTATCCTTTATGGAATGCTTCGCCTCTCATAGATCAAGTTGCTTTAAATACAGAGTTAGCAGAGTCAGCAGGAATAAGTAATTTAAAAGAAATTATAAGTCCGCCTTCTTTAGAAAATCAAAGCGGTGCTCCGATGGGTGCTCCGGTAGAACAAGGCGGATTGGCGGCTCCTCAAAACCTTCAAAATAGAAACCGATCAGTTCAGAAAGGAGTCAATCAGCCACTTTAATTATGAATAAAGTTTGTATAAAATGCGGTTTTGAATTAGATGAGAATAACCGTTGTAAAAATTGTGCAAAAATATATTCAGCACAATGGTATATAAAAAATAAGGAACGAAGAAATAAACAAATAAAAGAATGGCAGATAAATAACAAGGATAAAATAAGATCAAATGCTCGCAAATGGAGACGCGAAAATATAGAATTAGCTCGTGAAAGAGATAGAAAAAAAGATCACAAACAAAACACTATTAATAGAAGAAGGAAATGGCGTAAAGATAATCCAGAAAAACAGAAAGGATATTTGAAAAAATATCGCACAATAAACAGAAAAAAGGTTCTGGCAAGAGCAAGATATTATGCCAAGAAAAAACGATTATCTGTTTCTTTCCGATTAGAAGATGCTTTTAGAAGTGGACTTTATGATGCTTTGCGTGATAATAAATCTGGTCGCCATTGGGAAAGTTTGGTCGGATATACTTTGAGAGATTTGAAAAAGCATCTTGAATCTAAGTTTAAAGACGGCATGTCTTGGGATAATTATGGGCGTTTTGGTTGGCATATAGATCATATTGTTCCAAAATCACGGTTTAATTTTAAGACTTCCGAAGATGCGGAGTTTAAGGTATGTTGGGGACTTTCTAATTTACAACCGCTATGGTGGTCTGATAATGTATCCAAGAGCAACAAAACAATGGAAGAATGGCAACAACAAAAGGTGTCATAATGGCATTGATGGATAAATTTAATAATCCGTATAGCGGAGTTCCGTTGGATGTTCTTAATTCGCAGTTGTCCGAGCAACGTAAATTCTTAGTTCAGTTGCAGGCTGAAATAAAAGTGTTAGAAGCTGACGTTCGCGGATTCCAAGTAGACGGATATGAATTTTTCAAAAAGGAAGTGCTTGGGCGAGAGCGACAACGTTTGCTTGAGAAGCGTATGACTATTGATGCGTCAGAAATCAATCTCCATCGTGAGTGCCAAGCGCAGTTTAATGAGTGCGAACTTTTGTCTCATTCCAAAGAATTTCTTGAGAATGAAATTTCAATTAAAAACAAAAAAATGCTTGACATTTCGGAAAAAATCTCTAAAGTCAGTATGCAAATTCAAAAATCAATAAAGAAGGAGAAATGAGAACTAAAATCTATTCCTTGCAAGACGAGAATGGAAACATTCGGTATATTGGTAAGACGATAAAGAACTTGAGTAAGCGTTTTTCTGCTCATTTATTTGAAGCTCGTAATGGGTTAAAAAATCATCGGTGTAATTGGATTCGTTCTGTTTTATCACGCGGGAAATGGCCCTTAATATTTTTAATCGGAGAGGTTGAAGGTGATGGTTCTAAAGAAGAAATTGCATGGATAAAGTATTTTAGAGAAGAAAACGTGAAATTGGTTAATGGAACTCTGGGTGGTGAAGGAATGACAGGGCATAATCCTACTGAAGAACAGCTACAAAAAATGTCTAAAGCACAAAAAGGACGGACATGTTCGGAAGAGACGCGGCGCAAAATGTCCGAAGCACGAAAAGGTGAAAAGAATTGGAATTATGGCAAACATGCTTCTATGGAAACCCGACGAAAATTATCGGAAGCACAAAAAGGTAAATATCCTTCCCAAGAGACTCGTAAAAAACTTAGTGAAGCACTCAAGGGTAATAAAAATTATTTTTACGGGAAACATTTATCACCATGGAATTTTGGCAAACATCTTTCTTTAGAAACACGGCGCAAACTATCTGAGGCACATAAAGGAAAATCCCTGTCAGAAGAACACAGATGCAATATAAGCATGAGACTTAAAGGACATCTTGTTTCAGAAAATACTAGAAGAAAAATTAGTGAATCAAAAAAAGCATTTCAATTAAGGGTGGCATAATACAAAAAAGAAGGAGAAAGAAAAATGGCAGATATTAATGCTATGAACGCAAATGATCAGGCTTTACTTAGTGGCCAGATTTTACCATCAATTCCTACGCCATCTAATTCCGTGCCTATTGCTTCTTCGCAGTCGGCATCACAACCAATTTCAAATCCTGCCCCTCAGCCAGTGGCAAGCCAACCGGCCCCCACAGTTGAGCAATCAGGTAAAACGCAAGGAACGGATACGAAACCAGTGGTTCAGCCCTCTGCCTCAAGTGGACAATCTGAACCTAAGTTAAGCGATGAACAGTTGCTTACCATGACTGGTCTTGTAGAAACTCCAAGTCAGAAAGTCGCCCGATTGGAACGGGAACATTCGGGGGCTACTAAAGAAGCCCGTCGTCGTGCTGAACGTGAAAAACGCATTACGGAAATGTTAGAATCACAGGGAATAAAGTTAGTTGAAGATGAAAACAAATCTCCGATTGGTTTTATTCCAACGAAAAATTATGGAAAAGACGTGGAAGGATCGCGTATTGAGTTCAGTAGAATGTCAGCCGAAGATCAGAAATTGTTTTTAGATTCAGATAATCCTCAAAAGATTATTGATAAGATTCAAGAACAAGATCGGAAGGCATTTATAAAAGTAGTTCCTACTACTATGCAAGAACCAATACTTCCTATTGATCAAAGTCTTCATCAGGAAACTGTTAATCATCTTTTAAAAGATGAAAAATATCTTGATGGTGATTTGAAATATCCAGGACTTGAAAATAATCTTCGCGTGATAGAGATGGAAGTCAACAGACAGGGAACGCCTCAAATGCTAAAAGATTTTTATAATGCACCAGAGACTCATGCTTTAGCTGTTTCGCTTCTACATCTTTATTTCCAAAATGCACGCAATCACAATTCAGACGTGGCGAGAAAAGCTGTTGAAGCTGCTGCAATTAAGGCGGCAGAAAGAGACAAAAATCCAACGCCCGCCCCTACTGGTGGTGGAACGCCAACATTAGGGAATCCTCAATCTTCGGGGAATCCTTACGTTGATTCCATGAATCAGGCTATGGACGAAATTTCAAGGGAACGGGCAAGACCAAAACAATAATAAATATTTAAAAGTTAGGAGACAATTATGCCTCAAATTCCCACAGTTGTAAGTGGAATCGTAAGTACCGATATGGTACTTCCGGTCAAAATAGTCTTTCCTATGCGGGATAAAATACCGCTAGTGGATGGACAGCGAGCGTGGTTTGAGTGGATCACGCGGCAGTTCAAGGGTGGAGAAGAGTCGGTTACTAACATGGAATATAATTTCATGGAACAACGGTTGTATCCGATGATTATGACGGTTACGGGAGCGGCAATAGCAGGGGCCACCACGATTCCGTGCGATCATCCTGAATATGCACATACTCGTCAGTTGCTGTATAATACTTCAACGGGCGAAATCTACAAGATGAACGAAGCGACTGGCGGTACTGGTACTGCTGGAAGTGTTACGGTTGTGAATCTTGTCGGTACTGGTGGTATAACTACTGCTTGTGCCGCAGGACAAGTCTTGCAGATTCTTGGTATGACTCAATATGAAGGCGGCCCGATTCCGGCTTCTTTCTCGGCCCAACCGAATCAACGTATTACCTATCTGTATCAACATGACAGAACGCGGTCTAATACGGATATTCAAAAAGGCACGAAAGAATACGGCATGAAGCAATTGATGATTGACCGTATTGAATGTTGGGTTTCAGAATCAAGGGCAACGTCAATGAATTTGTACGTTGGTCAGCAATCCAAAGAAACTGTTAGTGGTACGGGTAGCAAAAATACTTATACCATGAGCGGTATTATGGAGCAGATCAGTTCAAACGTCATTGATTTTAATGCCGTGCCTGGAACGTTGACGTTGGCTTCGGTTGGCGAAATGATGCGTAGAACTATGATGCACGAAGCTACCAGTCCTGAAAAGGTTGGTGTTTGTGGTCAGAACGCTATAGCGGCTATTTCTGCCATGCCGGTCAATGCAATTCGTACATCCGTGAATGAAACTGAATGGGGTAAGAATCTAAAAACATTGGTTACACCGCACGGTAATCTTACCGTCGGTTACGACCTGATGCTTTCTCAAGATTACGGAATGGCCGACAAGTTCTTCATTCTGGATGCGAAACATATCAGCCGCTTGCACTTCATTGACGAAGTTACGCGGATGCTTCTGAACGTTCAATTAAGTACCGATATTCATAATCAGATTGATGTTATTACTGGTACGGATGGTATTTTGGTTGGCATTGAAGAACTCCACGCTCAAGTCATTAACATTCACTAATTAAAGGAGACCGATGAGCAATGCTTATTATGCAGTAAAACAAGATTCGTCTAAAGCGGTGTTCCGTCATTCTCTTGTGTATAAAAACACAATGGCATGGACTGACCAACATGGAATTCATCATCCAGCGGAATGTAAGTCTTTGACTCCTGATGGTATGGGCATTTATACTGCCTTTAACATAGAGGAAGAAGACGGAAAGCTGGCTAAGAAAGTTATGGACGACTTTGTAAAAGAGGGCAAGAAGCCTATTATCGGCCCCTATTCCACGCGGGAAGCCGCGGTGGTGGCCGAACGCAAGTTGCGTCCGAAAACTAAAGACGAAATAATCGCCGAACTCAAGTATAAACTTGAACAAGCAGATGCTCAAAAGTCTCAAGGAAAGGATAAAGTAATATGATCAAAAGAAAAAATAAATTGATTATGTTTATGGCTATTGTTGTAAGCATGATTTTAGGGGTGGCGACAACTTTTGCCGCCAATCCCGTAACGTATGCGGCTGACGCTTCGCCTGCGTTCTATGTGGTTAATAATTCAACAGGGACGTTGACGATTGTTGTGAGCGGGGCCGGTGGCGCGTCGTCTATAATGACCAATGCTGTAACGTATGGTGGTGTTACGACTACCATTATTACAACCAATGGGACTTCAACTATTGGTGGATTGGAAACGGCGATTGCGGCTTGCACGAATACGGCAGGTGCGGCAAAGTTGGCGATTAACTCTGAACCGTCTCTGGCGGCTGATACTGTTGCTATTCTTGCGGGGACTTATACCGCATTGACTACCAAAAGTGTTGCGTTGCTGTGGGACACCAGTGCTCATTTGGCATACGACGTCTATTTACCGTCGACTGCCTATGGAGGCGTTGGGGCTTATAACATAAGTAGAATTGTTGGACAGCCGACTGGTACAGGAAATCTTACAACATCTATTTATAAGGGCGGAACCCTTATATACCAGAAGGTTGATACATCTCCTGTATATGTTAATCCTGCAACGTGGTTGGAAGGCGGTACCGATACTGTTACTAATACGTTTGGAGTAATTAATGTTGTCAATCTTGATGAATCTATCGGACTTACCGTTTTGGGTGGGCAAGGTGTATTTATCAGATCGGCAAGAAGTACCACGGCGACAACGGGATTCTTGAGCGTAATCTGTGAGGATGCGTCCAAAATCTCACGCTAAAGAATAAATGAAGTATGCCGCCGGTGTGTAAAAAGCATCGGCGGCTATTTCAAAAGGAACTTAATGCGAAACATAATTTTCGCTGGGTTTTTGTTTTTGGCGTGTTCTGTTGCATGTCAGGCTCAATTTTATACCTTAGTTACCGACTCGCAGTATCCAAATCAAAGTTACGTGATTCCGCCGCAATCCAGCGGAGCAACTCCGTTTCTTAAATCTCTTCATTACGATAATGGGGAACCTATAGATTTATCATTATGGAATGTCGAGTTTGAGATGTTTTACGGCCAGTTCGACACTAATGGGGTATTTCAAATTCCAGGAGTTGTTTCGGCAACAAATTTAGTTACCTATATAGGAGCCACCAATGTGTGGTATAAACCGAGGGATTATTGGTTTTCAATTAAAGCTACAAGTCCAGAAGGATATATCACAAGTCTTGGTAAAGGTAAGATTTCTATTGAATATAATCCTGCCATAGGAACTAACGTTTGGGCGCAGATGTATTCCATGAACATCCAGTGGTTGACAAATTGGATGGGGGGGGCGGTCGGATCAAATACCGTCAACATTGCAGTTCTTCGTAGTCAATTTGACGCAACTTCTAATCAGTTCAATAACTCTATTGGTTTGCTTACCACTAATCTTGCCAACGAAATTATCCGCGCAACAAACGCCGAATATAATATCAGCAACGCCAACGTAGTGGCGGTAAATGTAGTCCAGTCAAATTTGGATATTGCGAGTAATGCGTTGCATTTGGCAATCGGCGTAGTTCAATCCAATGTTGATTTATCAAGCAATGCGCTTTACGTTGCAGTAACTTCTGAAATCGGACGGGCTGAATCGGCAGAAATTGCTTTACAAAATAATATAGATACAGCAAGCAATACGTTTTATACAGTTCAAACTAATCAGGCAGCCACAAACAGTAATTTTGATGCAAGGATAAGCGCAATTACAATGGGGACAAATATTATGGAAAGATATATAGCAGATAATGTTTCTAACGTTTGGGTGTTGGCGAGTGGGCTCGGAGTTACGGCAGTAAAAAGTAGTTCAACATTTACCTTTACAATACCGAGCGGAATTCATCTGATTTCGGCGCGTATTAGGATTGATGGTGGTGATACGGATAGTGGAGTAATTCGGTTGGCGTTGGGAACTACCGACGTAAATCAGAGTGGTGTATCAACTGATTGGATACCGACAGCGTCGGCGTATAATGAGTCATCGTTTGCGAACGTGGTGCTTGTGTGTCGGCCAGACCCAGATGATGCTACACTGGTAAAAGTGTCTGGTTTGGGTTCGGTTGCAGGAACATTTTATTCTTGTCGTTTTAGTTTTTAGTTATGTATGAAAAAACTTATTATAGTTTTGGGATTGACGATGTTGGCTGGAACTATTTTTGCCAGTGTTCCGTTGTTTCAGGGACGTTACACGATCAGTGGCATTACGGGAGATACAAATGTTGGTTGGAGAGTTATCGGTAAATTTGAAGACAGTTCTTTACTTGGCTATGGGGCATCTGATGCCTCGATTGGTGATGTAATTTTTTCGTATTCCAGTTTTGGAGACGCCGATGAATTTAGAATAACAAATATTGTTTCAGTTACTGGACTAAATCTTACTGTGGATGTGATTTATAATGAAGTTGGAATACCGAGAGCCGGAGCTCCGCAACCAGGCGAACAAATTATGTGTCGGAAAACAACTAACGGATTGGCTTATTTGCCATCTTTAAGTTTTGATTCATATCCAGAATATTTGCAAAATTCAGCGCGTAATTTGAACCTTAAATATGCCCTTACAAACGCAACCGGCGGCGGTGGTTCTGGCGGTGGCGATGTTTATAAGGGAAGTAATAATACTTTTGCAAATGGAACCGTTCAAACCATTCCCGAAATTGTAGCGAACAAGATAGTTGTTCGGCAAGGAACTAATGTTTCATATAGTCCCAGTGTTTGGACAAGTGTTGTCAATCTACCAGCGGGAAGAAGTGGATTAACGACAGTTACGTTGAGTAATAATATTTATGCTATTGGCGGATGGCAAGCGGTTAATGCGGCAACTAATGTTTATAAATTTGATGGGACGAACTGGACAGAAGTAATTGGGTTACCTGAAGCACGTGGTGATTTTTCAGCGGTTATATTCAGTAATAATATTTATGCCATTGGTGGATCGGAAGATGGTTTTGGATCAAAAACAAATGTTTATCGTTTTAATGGTTCAATATGGACGGAAGTTATGGGATTGCCAAAAGGAATGGAATCATTATCTGCTACTGTATTTAATAATGCTATTTATACTATTGGGGGTTATAATTACGATGAAGATATAGTTGAAACTAATGTTTATAGATATAATGGTTTAACATGGACAGAAATTGTTGGATTACCCGCATCACGAGGATATACTGTTGCTGATGTAATCGATGGTTCAATGTATGTTTTTAGCGGCTATGCTGATTTTCATGTAGCAACAAATACTTATAAGTTTAATGGAACAACTTGGACAGAAGTAGAAGGAATTCCAAATGCTCGTTACAAGATGGCATCTGTTGTTTTTGATAATAATATTTATGTTATTGGTGGTTATGGCGGAGATGATCTACAAAAAACAAATGTTTATATATTTAATGGTTCATCTTGGACAGAAACAATGGGATTGCCTATTATCAACGCAGAATTGGCGGCAACGACTTTAGGAAATGATATTTATGTTATTGGCGGGCAAGGGTTAAAAACTAATGTTTGTAAATTAAATTTTAATTTATCGCCAGCAATTATCCAACAATGGAAAGACTCGTCTGATAATTTGCTGGGAGAAATTTATCAGGATTCCAATGTGTTATATGGTGTTACGTATTTGGACTCTGTTGCTAGTTCAAATTACGTAATCAAATCCAGTGCGGAACAAATACTTGACAATGGGGATACTATTCAGTATGCTGGGAACGTGAAAATATCAACGACAAATACTTTAATAACGCTCGGGATGCCGCAACTTCAAACAAGCGGAGTGCCAGAAGGCGCGGTTTGTTTTTTACGTGGGGGGGCAACCACTGGTGGAATTTTGTTCACAAATGGGTCTGGAATAAAATTAGATTGTAAATTAAGTTTTTTTTTTACAACTAATGATGTGTTAGAATTTATGTATGGTGATGGAGTTTGGAATGAATTACGCAGAATGGATAGGCATTGAATGAAAACAAAAATTTATTCTTTACAAGATGAAATGGGACAGATTCGGTATATTGGGAAAACGACTAGAAGTTTGAATTATCGTTTTTCTTTACATTTATGGGATGCTCGGCATGGCATAGAGAATGACCGTTGTGATTGGATACGTTCTATTTTATCTCATGGCAAATGGCCTTCAATATTTTTAATTGGCGAGGTTGAGGGAAATGGTATTAATGAAGAGCGAGCTTGGATAAAGTATTTCAAAGATGAAGGCGTTAATTTAGTGAATGGGAACGACGGTGGAAGTGGGAACAAAAAAGGATACAAACCAACAAAAGAAACAATAGATAAAATAGCACAAGCAAATACTGGTAAAACTCGAAGTTCTGCTATTTGTAAAAAGATGAGTGAAGCACAGAGTAAAGTATATTATAGTCCCGAAAGAAGAGAACGGATTCGTACGATGGGACGCGCAAATGCAGGACGTATTAAAAGTCCTGAAGAATTGGAGAAATTCAAGAAAACAACCAAAGAAAGACATTCCCTAATTTTTACGCCTCAAAGATTAGAGCAGGTACGTCAACTGGGATATGCAAATAGAGGACGGGCTAAAAGTCCTGAAACATGTCAAAAAATAAGAGAATCTAAAAAAGGAACAATTCCGTGGAATAAAGGCATTCATATATGGGACACTTGTTCACACCCGAAAGGAATGCTTGGTAAAAAACAATCTCAAGCAACAATACAAAAAAGGATTGAAACAATGCGAGTAAATACTTTGAATGGTAAAATTAGAAAAAATGCAAGAAACCAAAAGATTGGACAGAAAAAGTAATAATTAAGTGAAAGGAAGGTGATACAAGATGAAATTATTTAAAATTGTAGCTATAACGGTTACAGTAATTATAAGTGCAAGTTCGGCATTTGCTGTAGGTGGTATTCTGTCAGACGGACAGGGAACAAACTGGTCGTATGGCAATATCTATGGTCAAGGACTTTATTCTTTGATTGATTTTGCCACTGTAAATGTAAATGGTTCTGGCATAACAAACATACCGTCCGCAGGTATTGTTTCGTTAAATGCAAACAAACTGGAGGCAGGAACGATTCTACCTGCGGTTGATGGTTCGGCTGTTACAAATGTAAACGCAAGCGAATTGAAATCGGGGACTATTCCGAATGCTCGTATTTCAAATTTGCCAGCTTCAAGTTTGGCGGCCGGAACAGTGGCGAGTGCGATTGATGGAAGTTTTATAACTAATCTTGCCAGCGATGGCATAACTTCGCTTGATGCTTCTAAGTTGATTGCTGGTTCAACAGCAAGTGCAATTAATGGTGTGAACATTACAAACGTAACAGCAGCCGCGCCGGGAGATATGTTATCCACCAACAGTTCGGCACAAAGTAAGGCGGGATTGCTAACGCTAAATGGAGGTGCAACGATTGCAGGTAATGTTATTTATACGCCTTCGGCTGTTCAGGCGATTGCAACAGGGGCGGCGATTGCAGCTAATGCTGCGGTGGTAAAAGTAGTCGGAGATGGCGGTGCTGTTACGGCTACGATTGCTGACGGAACAACAGAAGGACAAGTACTTAAAATTATTGGCACAGATGCCGTGAACACCGTCAACCTGACGAACGCTGCTGTAGTTCCTAATTTTATGTTGGGGACGAACGATGTGATTCAGTTCCAATGGTCAGGAAGCGTTTGGAATGAGGACTACAGGCGCGATAATTGACGGCAAATAAAATGTGAATAAGGGAAGTGGTTCTATACTGCTTCCCAGTGTGAAACGATGAATAGAGTGAAAATTATTGCCGGGATATTTGCGATGATTCCGTGTCTGCTTTTTGGGCGGGTGGGTATAGATACTACTGGCGAAAAAGTTGTATTAACTGGAACTCTTGACGCTTCAAATAATATAATTACAAACGGAATAATTGCTGAAAATTTTTCTCCTACCAATTATAGCATCTCAAGTCCTGACGTAAAATCACATTTGGTTGGAATTGACCAAGAATTTGATAATAAACAAGATCGGATTTACGCATCTGTAGATGATTTTACATATACAACAAATTCAGGAGAGATTGCGATTGTTTCTTATATTGGCGCCGGCGGCATAGTGGATATTCCGCCAATTATTCACGGATTGCCCGTAAAAACTATTGGGAATGATGCATTTAGAAATTATGACAATTTGATAAACATAAATATACCTGATAGTGTTACTAATATTGGAACTTTTGTGTTTGCTTTTTCTGATCTATTTAACGCGACGATAGGAGATAATGTTGTTAGTATTGGCAGTGGTGCATTTGGTTCTTGCGGCAATTTAACTGGTGTTTATTTCAAGGGTAATGCGCCCAATCTTCCCGGAGCTATCGCTCTATTTGATTCGGACACTAACGTTGTCTACTATCTTTCGGGTAATACAGGATTTGGAACCAATTTCGGAGGATGTTCTACTGCGACTTATGGCCCCGCGGTCCTGCCAGTCAGTTTTACCAACACAGGCATAATAACGGCATTGCAGATCACGGGTGGGGCAACCAATGGGGCGGTATGGACTTGCACAAATACTGCGACCGGAGCTGGTAAATGGAGTCGGTATTATTCGTTCAGGGCTGTACCAAGCGGTTTCGTTACTAACTATAATAATATAGTTACGACGGAAACATGGGGAGACGAACAGGAAGATGTTGGTAATTGTTTCGACGGGCAAACCTATACAATTCCGGTCAATGGGATTTGGAGATTTATCATACATGTAGTTTGGGTGAGAGTTTCCGGTGCTTGCGTATTTCAGACATATGCCATCAAAGTCAACGGAGTGCAAAAAGATAAATTAAATTGCGTGTGGAACTCGGATGTCGCCGGCGGATCGGGTTATCTTGATACAGGTTATCTTTATCTCACTAACGGCGCCCAAGTTGCAGTTACTGTGTACGGAGCAGCGGGTAGCACCAATAAGTTATATACTTCCGGAGAGGGCGTATTTTTTTCCGGTGCTTTGATTAGAGAACTCCCATGACCAAATACCTGACAATCATAATATGTCTAATGGCGGCGGGGGGGTATGGGGCTGATTGGTATGTCTTCACCAACGGAATCGGCACCGGTACATCATGGGCAGGACGGGGATGTTCGCAATAGGTGCGGCGAGTATGAACAATACAGGAGGACATGTGTCAACGTGGTCGGATTGTTGGCGGTCTGTTGCTGGGATGTTGTTGTTTGCCATCGGTTTCGTGTCGGTTGGAATATATTGTGTCGGTCGCGGCGCGTGGCGACTGGTGAAATGGTGTTGGAGTAACTGATAGATTAAAAGGAAAAAAGTTATGCCTGATTTTATGACAATAGAAGGTTGCACCGAAAAGCATCGGGAAACAATGGGTGTTCTCAATGCGATAAACAATCGTCTTTACAAAGATAACGGGCAGAAATCTATTCAAAGCCGATTGAATGAGCAAGAAACAATGATTAACGGTATAGCTGATAATCAAAAAAAGATGGACGGCGCGCTCACTAGATTGTTTTGGACAATCGCCACGCCGCTGATCGGGGCCAGTTTGTGGGTGTGCTGGATTGGTATCAAATATTTAATAACAACAGGGAAATTGTGAAAATTATTGAACGTCCAAAAATATCAGGTGAGGAATGGTTGCTTATAATCTGCGATCGTTGCGAGCAGAAGTTTTTAGTTGCCCCCAACGAATTTAACGCCAATGGCTCAATCAAATGTGAGTTCTGCCCGAACATTGAGAGGAAGGAAAATATTGATAGCGTAACTGAGAATACTCACGAGGCTTGGAGTCCAGAATCAGAGGGAACGAAGGAGGAACAAAAATGAGTTTTCCATTGATTGTTAAAAGCAAATTGTTTTGGAAATATAACGGGCAACTTGATTGTTGCTGGTATCTCGGTTGGGGCGACGGAACTTCTGTGGCAAAACAGAACGCCTACATTGATGACATGGATAGGTTTGGGGTGGATACTATTACCCTGAATTTGCTTAACGAGGGGATATCCAGTCCTTTTACGGGCGAGTTTATGAACTCTCCATTGAATAATCAAAAGATTGATTTGATGTTTGGATTCATTGACCGTCTCAAGACAAGGGGTAAGTTGGTGGTGATTGTATTTTTTGATTGCCCCAGGGACAATAGGGGTAAATATCCATTCTGGAAATTCACCGATCGCATCGGATCGTTTCTGGAAATTGCTACCACGGCATTTGCTCCTAAAGCGGATGGATTTATTATTGGTATTGAAACAAATCGCAGTCCAACAATCACGGCGAAACGCGGTTTATCCGTAGAGGAAATGGACGTGGCAATAGGGTTAGTCCAGAAATTTGCTTTCCGTATGAATGGAGAGAAAAAATACTTGATTCCTGTCGGGACGCACGAACAAAGCGACCGATGCCCCAGCAAGGCAGATTTTATCGGTTACGAATCTAAGAATCATCCGTTCTCTCCCGCGGTAACTGAAATTATAGTGGCGGAGGTTAAGAAACTTGTTGCTAAGGTTAAAAAACCTGTGTGGTTAATTGAGACTCGCGCCGACGAAGGTATTGAAGCTAAAGCACAGAATCGGATATTGGCCGCATTGCCCGGCGTGGTAGGTATCGGTGGGCCGGTATGAAAACGAAAGTATATCGCCCCGCGCCTTTCTTGGCGGTGAATGATTACGAGATAAATACGATATCGTGTAATGTCTGTCATAAAAAAACGTTAATAATGTATTACCGGAACAAAAAACATTGGTGCCATAATTGTTATGCCAAACAGTTTGATGATATGGGAGGGAAGTAATATGGATACCAAAGATGCAAAGTCAGTTGAGAGATTGATATTAAAAATTCATAAATTCTTTGAAAAACAACTAAAGAAAAAAAAGAAATGAAAAACATAACATTAATAATTGCAGGATTGCTTTTGGCGGGGTGTGCGAATTTGAGCGTGCAAACTAATAACTGGTCTATGCACGCTTCAACATTCTGTAAAGACATTCAAATTCCCGAAGTTTATGTCGGCGCAGACGGAAGTATATCCGTTAAAGGATATAATAGCACAGTAAATATTACGGACTTAAATAATATGGTAAATCAAATAATTTCTGATATTATTACATCAGGAATTAAAGCATATTTACTTAAATAAGTGTAAGGAGAATAAAATGGATACATTAAAATTGCAAGTTGGATCATTGCTTCGGTTAGTATTGATGGGACTAGGAAGTTGTGGTGTAGTAATTTCTTCCCAGCAATCTGACTCAATCGTTCAGGCCGTCGGCCAGATCATTTCGGGACTGTCAATTCTCGTTCCGATTATCTGGGCAATCTGGAAGAACTTTAGATCAGAAAAAGATAAACCATTGAAAACGTAATGAATATCCCGAAGGAAATCCCGAAGATACTTTTGCCAATAATTCCGGTTGACCCTAAATTAAACGACCCGGCCTGGATGTTGCCAACGCCGCGCATCCATATTTTCAAACATGGTGGTGCAGTAAATCTTGACACCGTAGAGTTTAGGGACAAATTAGGACGGTATCATGTTACGCCGCCCGGTATGCCTTGCGATGGCATGAGTTATCCGTGGATTGCCCGTCATCTATTTGGCTGGCAACCTTATGATAAAGAAACATTGAGATCGGGATGGACACATAACAAGTCTTACGCGTTGAATGATTATTTTACTGACTGGAAAAGATATGTTACGTGGTCGCAAGCCGATGAAAATCTAGAAGACGGACTAGACTTGGAAGTTCCGACCCGATTAAATTGGCGGGCGAATACTTGTTATATCGCCGTGCATTATATGGGTGGGCGATTGGTATGGGATCACAAGAACCGCGAGAAACACATGATTGCCTGGCTCAATTTACTCGCCGAAGATAATACATTATATTTAGACTCATGGATTCAAGGGCTTATAGCGGCGGATAAGGCGACATGAAAAAAATAATTGCGATATTAATGTTGTGCACCATGCCTATTTTACTTTCTGGTGGCGGGGTAGGAAGCACATCAGAGTGGGGGATAGTAATATCGCCTTGTGCATGGTGTGGCTCTACGAACAATCTGGAGGTGCATCATATTATCCCGCAAGCAGAATGTAAGCGAATTGGCAGACCAGATTTAATTTACAATACCAATAACATGGTATGTTTATGTAGAGATTCTGGAAAGGGTTGCCATTTTTATATTGGTCATCACGGAATTAATTGGACAAATGTATTCACAAATGTTATAAATGTAATAATTGAGGGGAGGAAATAATGGAGTTAATAAATCGGAAATGTTTGGATAGTAAAAGAAACGAAAAAACAAATAGGAGAAATAACATGAAAAAGTTAATGATAGTATTATGTGCGGGAATATTGGTTGTAACGATGTGCAGGGCGGCTAATGATGGTGCGGGAGTAACGTCTTTTGAGAATGACCCGTCTATTATCAAGGGTATTGCGCTTACTCGTACGACAGTAATTACTGGTGATGTAAATGGAGTGTGGAATTCTTTGTCAATTACTCCAAATGCAGTTACTACTACTAAGATTCTTAATGGTGCAGTAACTGCCGAGAAGATTGATCCAACGGTTGTAACAAATGTATTGGCGGCTGGAATGACGTTGCCAGCAGTAAGTGGTGAAGCAATTACTAACGTCAGCGCGGCAAATATTACTCCGGCTGGTACATTACCTGCACTTAATGGTTCAGCATTGACAGCATTGACGGCGGCAAATATTACCACGGCCGGAACAAAGAAGTCCGGTAAAGTTACCGTTGTTAGTACTATTTCAACAACTGTGTTTGATTTTGTGAGTGGTATTTGTACGCAGGCTGTTACTACGCCGTAATGATTATAACATAAGGAGATTCCATGATTGCGACCGTGAATAAAGTTCATGGAAATAAAGGTAAAGTTCATTCTGTTGAATGGCGAAAAAAACTTTCTGAATCACAAAAAGGAATTAAAAATTCTTTTTTTGGGAAGCATCATTCTATAGAAACACTTCAAAAAATATCTAAAATGTTTAAAGGAAAACCTTTTTCTGAAGAACATCGGCGTAGAATATCTGAATCAAATAAAAATAGTTTGCGTGTCAAAGAACAATTACGCAAAATACACGAATCATTAAAAGGCAAACCACTTACTGAAGAAACAAAAGAAAAATTAAGGTTAGCTAATCTTGGCAAACATCATTCTTTAGAAACAAAGTTAAAAATGAGTCTAGCGAGAAAAGGAAAACCTTTTACAAAAGAACATTGTGAAAAAATAGGTCAGGCTAATAAAGGAAGGTGTGTCTCTGTAGAAACTCGCAAGAAGTTATCTAATGCTTTGAAAGGTGAAAAAAATCCTAGATATGGAAAGCATCTTTCTATGGAATCTCGGCAAAAAATATCAGATGCTAATAAATTAAAGGGACATCATAATTGGCAAGGTGGAAAATCATTTGAATCATATACGACTGATTGGACAGATACCTTACGTAGAAGTATAAGAGAACGAGACAATTATATTTGTCAATTATGTGGAACATTGCAAGGAGATTATGCTTTTTCCGTACATCATCTTGATTATGACAGAAAAAATTGTAATCCCGAAAATCTTATTACCTTGTGTAAAAAATGTCATGGAAGAACTGGCTATGATAAAGAAAAATGGAAACTATATTTTGAAAATAGGAGAAAAAATATATGATCACGGCAGGAAATATCTGGGCGGAAATCGCTTCGGAATTGCGACAATTTGACGATGATTATTTGAAACAGATCAAATCAAGTTGCCAATTATCATATTTTGATTTAGCATCCAAGACTCCGTGGGAAATTTTAAGGCGTGAGGCATCGTTTAATTTTGCTAACGCCGATCCAACTACTCATACTATGTTAATGCCTGCCGATCTTTTGGGAATTGAAGCTGTCTTTGGAACCTATGGGACGCACAATAACATAGAATATATGGCCGGATCACGTTACGGTAATGTGCAACGTTCAACGTATGCCTTTGCCCATCCAGTTCAGGACGCATTGGCAGTATTTTCAGATGTAACAGTATTGAATCTTGGAACTACGTGGACTGGTGGTACGTGGGATGCAAGTTACATTGGGGAAGGCATCCGTTTTGGCGCAGAACCAGGGATTTATACAATTACGGCGGCTAATACTTTTACACCACGATATTATGGTGAAAGTATTATGAGTGGGATTGCTACAATTAGACCAGTTGGAACAAAACGGATGTTGGTTAAAAACGAATATGGTGAAGCGGTAACTCCAACGGTTAATGTTTATTATTGGGTTTCGCCGATCCCCCTCTATTGCGACGAACAGGATATATTTTTACCTACGGCACGTCCGTTGGAACTTGCTACACTTATCCGTATGTTGGGTTCTAAAGATCGCCGTGAATCGGATGCTGATCGCTATCGTGCAGAGTATCGGGAAGCTCTGCAAGAGGCCATAGCAATGAATCCTCGTTTTTCAAGACCGCGTGCTCCTACTAATCAACACGGCTATCGCGTATTTGATATGGATCATGGCGGAAATGGTACGGGTCGCCATGACCGTTGGGGTCGCTATTAAGGTTAATTATGACGCAAGACCTAAATGAGGCTAGACAATATGTGGCAGAGACAGATGCGGAATTGCTATCTTACCATATATCTCCGTTCAAAGATTTTGAGGAGATAGTTCGCGGTTGGCCTTCAAGTAAAATACCACGTGGCAAAAGAAATCTCTGCAAAACTTTTCTTGCATCGTATGGGTCGGCAAAGAATACTAAGCCTAGTTATACAGTTTTGAATCCGCAGATTGACCGTGAAGAATGGCCGGGAAATTGGTGGCATTCTGGTGAGGGGTGGGAAATTGCAAAAGGACACGAATGGCTTGTTCAAACTATACGGTTGAATTACTATAGGGATGTTCCGTTCTATAGTTCTTCCATTAGTGCTGATGCAACAGTCCAAACTAGGCAACAGTTGGGATTAACAACGGAAACACCGGAACCAATGGTTGCCGTGGATGGTCAAGCAAAGTCTCAGCAAATAAGTATCAACAGGGAAGATGGTTCACAGGTTCTGCATACTACGACGGACACTGGCATCGCCCAGACGAACGTGACAACGGCTAAATCAGCTGATGCTACGGTTGTAACTACTGAAAAGACAGTTCAGACTACTCCACTGTCGGATACTACGCCCGTTGCCGGGACTATACGGCGAATCATAAACGCGGCCAGCAGATATTTTAACCGATATAACACTACGGAAGTGGTGGACACTGGCATCGCCCAGACGAACGTGACAACGGCTAAATCAGCTGATGCTACGGTTGTAACTACTGAGAAGACAGTTCAAACCACTCCACTATCAGATACTACTCCGACTGCCGGAACAATACGGCGAATCATAAACGCGGCCAGTAGGTATTTTAACCGATACAATACGACGGAAATGGTGGACACCGGCATCGCCCAGACGAACGTGATTAAGTTGATTTCACCTGCGGGAATAAATACTACTACGGAAAATACGGTTCAGACGAGTCCGTTGGCGTATCCATCGGCAACCAAAGGCTATATCTATCGTATTATCAATCGCATGTCCCGTTATTTTTCAAGATACGATACGGTTCAGGAGGTTGAGCAACCTACAGACCAAGTGGCAACAAGCGGCGAGGACGGTGGGCTTTCGTCAAGTGTTCGGACGACACATACAGAAAATCCAAATACGCCTACCGTCCCGCCCAGTTCTAGTCAGGGTAATATCAAAACCGTTGATGCTTCGCCAACACGGGCAGGGAACTTGGCAACGGCCGAAACAACGAAATCTTCAAAGCCAAAGTCTGTGCCTGAATTCGTATCGCATATTGGCGAAAAAGAAACACGTTATGAATCCGAAGAATATCATGCGTTGACACCGCCAGCAATTACTACGCCGCCAGTTGGAACTGAATTATCTATTGTCGGCCACGATTTAGACGATTTTCTAACGCACAATTACCGGAAAATTAGAACAGTTAAGACCTTGTTGTATCCAAACGAAGTTTCTTGGGTTACTTTTGGTCGGTATGAAGTAGTGACATCGCAGGTGTGGTCGGCAACTTTGGGGCGTTATTGGAATGACCATAGTTACGTTTATCAGTTGCGGGAAGCGCATACCATGAAGTCATTTAGAACACCAACGGAAGCACAAGCGTATATTGCGGGTGTATTTTTAACCGATAATAGCGGTAGCGATTGGTATCGTGCCGGTGAATATGAATATATAGGCCATAAAATTGTGCATACAAAGTCATTGGTAACAACGTATAATTATTTGGAACCATTATCGTGATTAGCGAAATTAATGGACAACGAATATTGCCAGAAGGATTAGGAGCACCGAAGACTAATCAGCAACAGGCACAACAACCGGTTACGGTTGCACCGCCTACGCCACCGCCAGAATTGCCAAAAGATAAAACTGACATTAAGACTTCCATACTGGCCGAAGTGAAAGCAGAAATGGAAAAGATGGTTGCGTCCATAAAAAATTACGTTATGGGAGTGAATCTTGATTTCAACGCAATCAGGGATGAGGTTAGAAACTTATATTTTAAGGTAAATTCTAAAGATACTAACAGCAGCATTTTAGACGAAAAACAAATACGTGAAATAGCCCGTAAAGAAATTCCTGCGTGTTTGCGCGATTTGGATGCGAGTGGTTCGCAACGGCAAGGAAATGTTCTTATGTTACAATCTGGACAGGCAAGTGGACAGGATTCAAGTTATTGGGGGACGGTAAAAACAGGTACTGGACTTGATTTGAGTGATAAAGTTTTTTTTGGTGTAAAATGCAATCCGGCCAGTAATGATCCTGACTTAGTTAGAATTTATGCGGGCGAAATTGACGGGATTACGGTTTCTCAAACCGATATAACAGTTGCCGATAATAATTTTGTTTATGTTAGAAGAACAAACGCTAACAACACAATGACGATTTTGGCAAGTGCAAGCGTTCCGGCTGATGATGCTACTTATCGTTATTATAAATTACATCAGTTTTCCGTAACAGATGGTGTTGCAAAGGTATTAAAATATTGTCGTCCATTTGCAATAGAAGGAATGATAATTCCAGATAATAAAGACGCTCTTCAATATCAAGGAATTTATCTAACAGCAAACGGAAATACTATGAATAATAATCCTTCGTTGAACGCATGGGATTTTTTGAGGTGGGCTTAATATGGGTGCTTTTACAAATCCAACATTATGGACAAATGGACCAAGAGATTTAGCAGGCGCAAATGAACTCGTTCTTGCGTTGTCAGAGAGAGGGCAAGTTCTAGGATCATCTCCAATCTCACCATTAGTAATTGGCGACAATGCACAAGATACGAGTTATTGGGCGGCGATGCAAGCTTGGATTGAAACAAATTGTACATTGTTTATTGATTATGTATCAGGACCATTGAATCCAGCAGAAACTGACTTTCTCTATTTTACACTTGCTACTTTTCGTGCGGCGGCTGGATTGCCTGTTGGTGGATTTCGCCGTTGTGTTGCTAGAGAAACAGATGGCACGCCGATTTTAGATACAACTTTTGGTATTATGCAAGTTGGTGATTATCGTGGTACTTGGAATTTTGAGGATTTACAGAAAGCGTTTTCGGCGTTGTTGTGGACAAGAATAGAAGCATATCCTGATGTATCGCAAAAACAACTTAATTGGACTTGGGTTTATCCTAGCGACTTAGAGGCGTTCTGTAATGCGTTTGAGGCATTACCTTGGTTAGATGGTTCTAATTTTATCTATGAAGTTAGAGGAAATCAAGGTCCATATCTGTTTGGTACTTGGTTTTTTAGTTCTACTCGTACTAGAAGTAGAGGAACGCTTAATTTTCCAAATATAAACCGTTCCATAGATACTTATCTTATGACATTTGGTGATCCGTTTTTGGATTATGATGGCATAGGTTTTGTTCCAAATAAATTTATACTTTGTGCGAGTTATGCCGAAACATCTGAATCTCCAATAATACTTGATTATTTGGGTAATATTAACACTTGTCCACTTAGAATTAATTCTGGAAATTATATTATTCAAAGTCAAAGTTATGGTAAATTTTCCTATTTAATAAAATGGAATTTTACCAATGCTTAATAATAAATAAAACAGGAGTTTAATAATGGCAAAAAACTATAATCCGCTAGACATACCCATCACGGCAGATAGAGAACTGCGTCTCCGACTCCAGAGACGTGGACAATACTTTCCTGCTGGCTTTCAAACTAATCCTGAAACTGGTCAGCAGGAATTTACACGGGGTGGGTTTTTCAATCCGGGTGGAAGGGGTGTTCAGGGCGAAGATGTTGGTCCAAATTATCAGGAACGATTAGCGGCAATGGGCGCAGGGGCGAATCAGCCTCCGCAACCAATACAACCGCAACAGCCATTGACTCCACAAGACCACGCCCAAAATTGGCAGGACGCGCATACGTTGGCGACGGCCAATCAAAAGCTGTTTGTGGCAAAGGATGAACGTATGCCGGGTGGATTTATGAGTGGCACTCCGCAAGGTATAGGATGGCAGAATCCGCCGATATTTCCTATTTTCGGTAACGTTGACCATTTGGATTCGCACTTTGTAAGGAATGGCATGGAAGGTGTGCCAACGGAAACGAGGGCGGCTTATCAGCGAGAAACTCGTAATGCAAATCAGAAACTTTACGGCGGATTAGCGCGGCGGGGACAGCCATTTCAAACGCCAGAAGACGTGCAGGAATTTGTCAATACGTTGGGTATGGATGACAGAGTTGGTGGACATGTTGAGAATGAAATGGAAAAAGTGCTGGCGAAAACTAATCCGGCATTGCTACAAAAGATTTACGGACAACGTGAGGTCAATCAGGCCAACGAAAATGCTTTGCGCCGATGGGCTGTCCAAAGTGGACTTGACGTGCAGGGCGCGATTGACCCGAATGATCCAAACTTACTGGCGCAGTTTGAGCGTGAATCGCCGGAACAATATACGCTTGACCCGATAACGAATAAGCCAATGTTGCGGGAACCTACGCCACAGATTGCCGCAATGCAGGAAGTCAAGGCTGAAACATCCAAATTCAATGAATTACAGAAGTATGTTACAGCGCATCCCGAACTAAACCAAGTAGCCATATTGAAAAACGGCAAGGCGATTACGATGGATGCAGACGAATACCGTATGGAACAACAGGCAAAGCAAGAAAAATTGCAAGGGATTAGCGAACAGAAAACTATTAAGCAAGAAACTAGAGTTCAAAAACAACGTGAAAAACTTGAGTCGCGTGAAGATAAACTCAACAATGAACTACGTGATATTAGAATTAAGAGAGCGGCGGCTTTAATGCCAGCAGAAAAATCTGAACTTGCAAAGATTGCTATAGAAATTAATACAGAATTAGCAGATATAAAAGGGCAAATAACTGCGTTAAATAAACCTGTAGAACAACCTAATAAAACTCCATCAATCTCAACAGAACAAACATTACCGCCTGTTCCGCCGCCAACAGAGCAAACCGCTACTAATCCTCAAACTGGACAGAAAGTAGTATTAAGGAATGGACAATGGATACCATTGTAAATGATTCTTTGGGGCAATTAACGCCTATTATTGGACAAAGCGGCGTAATGGAAACCGCTGTCAGGCCATCAACGTCGCCTAAACCAAAAGGTGTAATGACTATGGGTGAAAAGACGGCAACTTATACGCCAAAACATGCGCCAGTAACACCGCCCCCAATGCCTAGTTCTGTTCCATCTGACATACCTCCACCGCCAACAGGATTTGTTTTAGATCAAAAAATAGATCAAGGTAATATTCCCTCGCCTCCAGAAGGATTTGTTTTGGATTCAAAACCAGTTTTACCTCAAGAACCAATACAACCACCAGAAACCCCATTTCAAAGTTTCAGAAAACAGTTTGCCAAGTCTGCTGAAATGACTGCTGGTTCTGCTTTTAGTGGGATTGCGTTGTCGGCTTTGAACGCCGCAAAGGGAATTGCCGACTTAAATGCCAAAATACCAACGCCACAGTTTATGCAAAACATCAAAGAGAAAACTGGCATTACGGCTTTGGAAGAAAAAGCAAGGGGACACGTTGACAATTTGATTCAAGACTTTGGTGCATACCGTGAAGATTTGCACAAACAAATACGCCAAGAAGGTGGCATTGCGGCGGAAGTAGCACAGAACATTGGTGATAGTGCTTTGGAAACGGCTACCATGCTGGCTACGTTGGGCGTGAGCGGATTTACTGGTACTGGGGCTACTACTAGGGCGGCGGTTAGAGAAGCGGCTAAATTTGGCAGTTTAATGGCCTCTACAACTCCGGGAACGGCGAAGGATAGACTTGCGGCTGGCGCACATGCGGCGGCAATGATGTTATTGCCAATTCCGGCAAGTAAATTACCTTATACATGGATGGCAAAAGCGGCAAATATACTTGGATTAAATGCTTTGAGTGCTATTTCTGGTGATTATTCGGTTCAAAAGGCTAAAGAAAAGGCTACAGCGGCGGGACATCCCGAACATTGGATGGCCGAATGGATAGGGGAAGGATTGCCACCGTTTGTCATAAATGCGGTATTTGGAAGTCTGGTAAAATCGGCCAAAACTGGAAATAAGGAAGCTCAACGGCAAATAGCCAATATTCCGCCAGAAATACAGCCAATTATTGAGCAAACTCAACGTCAAATGGATGTTGCCGCATCAAAGGGCGAGATACCCCTAGAAATGCAAAAACCACCCGAAACTGCCCCATTGACCACTGAAAAACGGGCTACAATGCCCCTAGAAGGCGTCAAAACTGGTGAACCTATATCTACTATACCCCCCATTACCGAGCAAACTATATCAAAATGGATTGATGAAAATTATGAACTTTCCCCACAAGAACGAACTGAAGTAATTCAAAGATTGCCAGAACATTTATCAAAAGTAAAACAAGCTATTGCCGACATTGATATTATTTCAAAAAGTCGTGCAGAACGGATTAAAAATAGACCTGATAATGCAACTCGTAGAGAACGACCTGAAGTATATGAACAATGGAAAAAAGAAAACGCTTCTGAATTTTTAAAAGAAGAAGAACAATTAAGAACGATTGAATCTCGTTTTCCAAAAGATGTCTATTTCAGAGCAGAAAGTAGCGGTTCGGTTGTAGATTCGGATTCAATTTATGTTAATGTTGAATCACCCGTAGTTGAGGATACACTTTTAAGTAAATATCGTATTAGTCAACATGGCGTTACTAAAGAATTACCAAATATATTTAAATCAACTTTGCCCCCGTCCGCTCCAACAACACAGAAGGCGACAGAAGAAGTCGCAGAAACCCCTGTTTCGGGTACGCCTGAAACTACGGGTATTCCTACTAAACGAGAAGCTGGGTTGGGGGCATATTTTAATGAACAAATAAACTATGGTGGAGAAATTCGTAGTCGCGGAAGCGTAATTGCCGAAATGCAAAAACAAGGCATTCCACAAAAACAGATTGACGCATATATGATTGGGGCAAAAGCTGAACCAATTTCTATTGCTGAAAAACCGACAAAAGAAGAACTCATTTCTAAATTCACCAAGCAAGGCTACAAAGGAACCGCACTTGAAGCAAAGGTAGCGAAGGAGGAAGCAAAGTCGCTGGGTGCGGCGGCGGCAGATAGACTTGGAATAGTAACCAAAGCATTTGCAGAACCAGGAGAACAACGTTTGCGCGGATTGCTTGAAACCGCTAAACGTAGTCCTAAAGTATCTGAAACTGCTAAAAAAGAACTTGGCAAACTTGAACCAGAATACGAACAGCAAAAAACATCAGATATGGAAAAGCGCGTTCTTGATTGGTTCACGGAAGACAAACGACCAACAGAAATTGCTTCTAAAGTTGCCGAAGCCGAAATTCATGTTCGTAATCCGGAAGCAGACTTGGACACAAAAGGTGCTGTTGGCATTGCGCTTTTGGAACATTATAAAGCCACCGGCAACGATGCCGCAAGTGTAGCGTTAATTGACCACCTTGATCCACTTTTGCGCGGTGCTGGTAGGGCGATTCAGGCGGCAAGGTTGATGAATAAGTTGACGGGCAACGGTTGGGTTCAAAAGATGAACAAGTATTTAGCTGATAGAAACGTTAAATTGCCAGACGGAATTCGCAAAGAAGTTGAACAAGGATTTTTGGATGCCGCAAAGATTAAAGACGAAACCGCTAGACAAGAAGCAATCCATAACGTAATAGCTAAAATCGCAACGTATGTTCCGTTTAAATTAGGCGAATGGGTTGATGCTTATCGCTATACGAATATGCTTTCAAATCCACAATCGCATGAACGTAACATTTATGGGAACCTTGTTCAGACGCTTATAACACGTCCGTTAACGCTTGCGTCTCGTGGAAATTTTAAGGGTGCAGGAAAATATTTTGCTAATACATGGAGAAATGGGTTAAGTGGCAAGGCGTTTTCTGTAGCCAAAGAATCATTCAATTACGATTTTGGTAAGTGGGCGGAAGCACTTGACGATCCTAACGCAACTATCTTTGATGCTATTCGGCGTGAACAAGGCCCACAAGGTAAAGGACAACGTATAGCATGGAAAACCTTGACGTTTATTCCAAAACTTCTTAATGCACAAGATGTTTTTTTTGGTTCGCTTATAGAAGCTGGTGAGACGGCACGACTTGTTAAAGAAGGTAAGTCTGCCGAATTAGCTCAACAAATTGCCCGTCATTTGTCCGATAAATACCTTTACCGCGACAAATTTGGAACAAGACGCGATAAATCACTTTCAATAGCTTCACAAGCCATTGATGGTTTGGCTAATTTAATGGAAAAGGGACGCACTATTGAAAATCCTTATGTCCGCTGGCCGATGAAATTGGTAGTTCCATTTCTTAGAACGCCCATGCGTATTGCTCAATTTAGCGCAGAAGCATCACCGCTAGGTTGGCTAGGTTCCGGTTTAAATACTGAAAAGATTGCTCAAGCAAGATATAATAAATCATTTGAACGATTAACTGAAAATGAACAGACTATTGTAAAGGAAGATTTAAATAATCGTATTGGTTTGGCCTCAATCGGAAGTATGGTTACTCTTTGGGGTGTTGGCATGGCTTTGCAAGGCAGAACTACATGGGGACCACCACAAGATGAAAAGGCAAAAGAACTTTTTTACGCTTCCGGTAGGCGACCATATTCATTTGAAGTTGGTGGCAAGTGGATTCCGATGGCTTATCTTGGCCCATTCTTTTTAGCTTTTGCAATGCCAGCGGCGGCGCGAGATGCCTTTGCTGATAATCCAACGTTGGTTGACGAGAACTTTCTTACAAAACTAGGAACATCTGCAATGGGTATCCCAAAAATATTGTTAAGTCAAACTCCCGTTGCTGGGATGAACGGATTGCTTGAAGCGTTGCAGGGTAAAATTGATAAAAACATTGCTTCTGCCGTTGGTTTTGAAGGCGCACAGTTTATTCCGACAAGCGGTTTATTACGTTGGATGAATAAGATTGTTGACCCTACCTATCGTAAGCCAGTCTCAATCATGGAAACAATCCAATCGGGAATACCAGGACTAAGCAAGGATGTGGAAGCATATCAAGAAATGGAAGGCGGCGACGCGCAACGTCCGTGGACTGATATTTACTTGCCTTATACTGTCGGCAAACAAGATGAAGACATAGAAGATATTTTCCAATACCGTAAAAAAAAGTTAAAACTACAGGCAGAAAGACGCGGATTAAAAAAGGAAGCGGAGCGTGAGGCGCGTAGAGAACGTAATAACTTTTCACTTAGGAACAAGCAATGAAGCAAGTTAGTCAGGTTACTGCGGTAATTTGCGACAATGGCCTCTTTCCGTTTATTGTCGAACGTCTTGCGCGTGATTATAAAAAGGTTTTCTACTGTAATATGGGCGCAATCATGTCCGAGTTTCCAACGCATAACCGGGCTGATATTGGCAAGGGTATGAAGAATGTTGAAGTTATTGATAATCCCTTCGGCGATGTATGGGATGAAGCAGATTTATGGGTGTTTCCCGATGTCGGTTTTGGATCATTCCAGACACGCCTAGAAGCAGAAGGTAAATTAGTTTGGGGTAGTCGCATGGGCGAAGAATTAGAAATCTATCGTAGCGATACCAAAAAACTTCTCAAGAAACTTGGATTGCCTGTTGGCCCGTATGAATTGATTACGGGAATGGAAGCTTTGCGGGAATATCTGCAATCTCATAAAAACGTATTTGTCAAGTTGAACGACCGTTACCGCGAAGATTGGGAAAGTCTATTCAGTAAGAATTATCCTGCAATTCAGGCAGAACTTGATGAACGCCAACATAATCTTGGGCCAATGACCGCCAAGACGCTTGAATTTGTCGTTGAAGAGCAACTCAATAATATGGTTGAATGTTATGATAAAGAAACGGAGATTCTTACTGAATATGGATGGATGCGACATGAAAAAGTAAGATCAGAATATAAGATTGCAACACTTAATCCAAAAACGAAAACGATTGAATATCATAAACCGATTGAGATTATTCATAGAATAGCAGATAAGATTTATGTATGCCAAAAACAAAATATTGACTTGGCTATTACTCGTCATCATTCTTTAATTCTTAGCAATCAATGGAATCAAAATAAACTTCAACGAATGGAACTTGACGAAATGTCAGGGATGCAATATTATATGCACGCCGAAGGTAATTGGAATGGCAAAGAAGAAGAATGGTATGAAATTCCTCCTATTCCTCATACTTTTGGTTTAAGAGGTATTACAAAACCCATCCGTATAAAAATGGATAATTGGCTTGAATTTCTTGGTTGGTTTATTTCAGAAGGATGCATTACAAGAAATAAATTTACAACATGTATTACACAATCTGATGTTCATCCTAAAGAATGTCGTCAAATAGAGAAATGCTTGAATAATCTACCGTTTAATTGGAACAGAAATGGATTGTCTTATAGAATTAATTCCAAGCAATTATTTATGCATCTTCTTGCTTGTTCACGTCGTGGCAAACGCATACCAAACTACGTGAAACAATTAAGCTCGCGTCAAATTAAGATTTTACTTGATGCTATTTTTGCGGGAGACGGATCAACTGCATCTAATGGTGTAACAAAACTTTATTGTGTTGGTGTTGATAAAAAACTTGCGGATGATGTTCAGGAATGTATTTTGAAAATAGGTAAAAGTGCGAATATAACAACTCAACAACCAAACCTAAATCCTTGTAAAATTGGCAATAGGATAATAAAAAGAAAAAGCGTTACTTATATAGTTAGTGAACATAAAATAGGTCGTCATACAGTTAAGCGAAAGGATTTCCAAGAAGTAGATTATAATGATACTGTCTGGTGCGTGAATGTTCCTAATCATATTGTCTATGTTCGTAGAAATGGAAAAGCGATATGGAGTGGAAATTGCGGGATTGACGGATATACCGTTGACGGTGATTGGCCGACTTCCATGCTTACAGGCATAGAAGTTAAAGATCAAGGCTACATAGGCAAGTTTATCAAATATGCTGATCTTCCGAAGTCTATGACGCAATTTAATGATACTATCAGTCCGATTCTAAAAAGTTTTGGATGTCGGTGTTCAATGTCAGACGAAAAACGTATAGATAAAAGTGGTAAAAGCTACATGATAGATGCGTGTATGAGGGAACCTTCTCCGCCCGGAGAATTAAAAAGTGAGTTTTATACCAATATTGCCGACATTATTTGGCAAGGCGCAAATGGTAATTTGATTGATCCGATTCCTATAGCCAAGTATGGCGCACAAGCTCTGATTGAATGTACTAAAGCTCCAAAAGAGTTTGTCCCGATTATATTCCCGCCGAAAATCAGTCAGCATATTAAACTGCGTAATTGTAAATTTCAAGATGGCATGTGGCAAGCCATACCGCAACGCGATACTAACCTGACAAGTGTTGGTGGCGTAATTGGTTGGGGCAATACATTGGAAGAAGCCATTGAACAGGTGAAGGAAATGTCGGAATTGGTTGAAGGCAGTTTTCTGGACATCCAAACTGAATGTTTTGAGTATGTTCAAGAGGACTTGGAAAAACTTAGTGAATATGGATTAAAAATATTCTAATGGAAATCCACATAAAAACAATTCCGCATAGTTGCCAAAGATATAATACTGCCGGGGATTTTTATATGAAGGACGGTATTCTTTATATAATGGTTTCTGAAACTGGCGTATTTTTCTTCAATGCTTTAATTGCTATCCACGAGTTTGTGGAATACTTGCTTTGCCGATATGCAGGAATAACCATTGAACAAATTGACTGTTTTGATATAGCTTTTGAAAAGAAGCGCAAAAAGGGTAACTTGGATGAACCTGGGGATGATCCAAAATGTATTTATAAGCGACAACACCTATTGGCAACTGGCATTGAAAAGATAGTTGCTTCTTGTTTAGGCGTGTGCTGGAAAAGTTACAATGATCGCTTAGATTCTCTCTAAATCCCGTCCTAAAAATAATTCCACTTTTCCCTTGTAATATTTTATCAGATTTGGTAGTATCTGGTCAGAAATGAAAAAACTATATCCATGTAAGAAGGTTACTTTGCGTATTGAAACTCGTGGAGGTAGTCGGCCATCGGTTGAGTTCAAAACGGTAGAAACCAAAAAAGCTCGGCAAATATTAAATCGTGGATTACGCCGGACTTTTGCAATCGGAAAAGTTACTGATGATTTTTAATCAAATAAAGGATACTACTATGATTGACCCAACCGATTTATACTTGGCGTTGCGTAATACCGATAATGTCAATATACGTTATCCGATGCCTAAATATTTAAGATATGAGTATTTCGTTCGCCCAACGATGGAATTTGGTTTGGGTAAAATAACAGTGAAAGGACACGTCCATGACAAGCAAAGAGATAGAAGTTGAATTTGAGAAAATAAATAAAATTTTAGCAAATTATAATCAAGCCATTGATGCTTTAGCTATTTTGGTGCGTTCTTGTGAAAGAAGAATGACAAGAATGGAAATTGAAATATCATCTAAAAATAAAGGAAACTAACATGCTACTCAACGGCAAACAGCAAGTCCGTCCGCTTAATGGTCATGTCTTTGTTCGGCTAGAAAGTTTATTCCGCAATACCGGAAACATCGTCATTCCAACGCGATACAAAACTGCGCCTCATATAATCGGAACCGTGGAAGATTGTCAAAACCGTCCAGAAGATATACAACGTTTAGGACATCGCTTGGCCGTTGGCGAGCGCGTGATTGTCAGTCATTACGGGGCAAGACCGATAATGAATGGTATATGGGACTACCGAATAGAGTCCATCTTTGCTATCGTTTCTGACGACGTTGATTTGAAAGCTATTTCTACCGACATTCCACGTTGCCAATGGTGCGGTAACGCCCAGCCAACTGTTCAGCAATCTATGTTAATGTTTGATGGCAAATGCCCCCGGTGTGGTCGCAATCGCAACGGTGAGATCGTTGACCAGCCGATAACGGTTCCAGATAGCCTTGTGGAGGAGGTTCAGGACAGCCAACAACGCGCCTGGCGTGGATTGCCAGAAGAAGAACGTCAAAGGCGCATAGAAAAACACTACAAAAATAATTGAAAATAATACTTGCAAATATTCTGAAATATAGTACTATTTTTTTATGAACACGGAATTATATCAATTAAAATTTGCACCCGCTCAAGACGTTATCCCCGAAAAGGATTCCGTGTTCAACTTGGGCGGGTGTTCTGTTTTGAAACAATGCACAAAATGTAAAATAAAAAAACCATTAAACGAATTCCCTAAACAAAAAAGATATAAAAACGGAATAGGTTCTTGGTGTAAAAAATGTAAATGTGAAAATTCAAATCAACAATATTTAAAACATCCAGAAACATTTAGAAAACATAGCAAAAACCAATATGCTAAATATCCCGAAAGACATAAAAAGTTATGTAAACAGTGGGTACTCAAAAATCCAGATAAAAAAAGAGCGATAAGTCTAAAAGCCGTAAAAAAATGGAATCTTTTAAACCGCGAAAAATATTTAGAACGTCTCCGAAATAGGACGAAAAAACGAATTTCTACATTGCATGGAACACTTAATAATCGGATGAGTTCTGATATGTGGGAAAGTTTGCGAAGTAAAAAAGCCAACAGACATTGGGAAACTCTTGTTGGTTTTACTTTAGAAGATTTGAAAAAACACTTAGAATCACAATTTAAGGATGGAATGAGTTGGGAACGGTTTATGAATGGAGAGATACATATTGACCACAAAATACCAAAGTCATTTTTCATTTACGAAAAACCCGAAGACCAAGAATTTCAATATTGTTGGAGTTTAGACAATTTGCAACCGTTGTGGGCTAAAGATAATCAATCAAAAAATACCAAAACTATGGAAGAATGGAAAGAAAAGAAAGTTACAGATTTATGTTGATTTTTCTTACAAAATAAGATATTGTATTATCAGAAATAGAAAAGGAGTAATTATGGCTACAAAAAACTACGAAAAAATCAGTTTTAATTTAAATAAAAAGTGGGTGCGCGTAATGGATGGTCTGCGCAAACGGCGGGACGAAAAGCGCACGGAGTGGTTGAAAAATTTGATTATTGCGAAGTGCAATGAAACGGACAAGGGCGCAACGATTGATAACAGGCCAAAAACAAACGAATAGAAGGAATAACATGCAAGACCTACGAGATGGAAGTTTAAAGGAAATATTCGGTGATATTCCTATTGATGAAGCTGGCGCAAAGGTTGGCATACCCAAACAATTTCAGGGGCCAGTTTTCAAAATAGGCGAACAAATTGAAATTAGGGGTGGACAATTTAAAGTTCATGCTTTTGGTAAAACGCATATTGTATTTGAAAGTTTGCCAGGAACACATCTAAAATAACAGACTAAAGCGGATGGGCAGTAAAATAATAATGAAAGGAATCGCCAATGCCAGATAAAATGTCCCCCGCCCACCGCAAACGACACGAACAGTTGCATGAGGCGTTAAGCGAGTTGTATGACGATTTTATAACACAGACAAAACAATATCCATATCAAACATCATTGTTAGAATTTTTTGAATTGTCAAGAAGACAGCAAACACAAGGAGAAACGGAAAATGAGTGAAAAAAATGTAATGAATGAAGGAGTAATACAATATGGAACTTAAACCGGCAATAGCACCTTCTCATTTGAAGGGCGGATTTTTTGGGGATACAGGATCAGGCAAAACACACACGGTAGCAAAGTTTTTGAGTCAATTTCAAAAGCAATATTGCCCTGAAAGTCAGATTGCTATGTATGATAGCGAACCTTCCGCTGGATATGTTGCGCCTATGGTAAAACAAATCACAGGAAAAGACCTATTGGCTTTTTCTTCGCGTTCCTTTGCTGATTTAATTGAATTTACGAATGAATGTGTAAAGAAAAAACATATTGCCATTATTGATTCAATAACCCATCCGTGGCGTGATCTTTGCCAAGACTATCTTGAGGCTAAGAAAAGCCGCGTGGCCGGGGCTGGTGGTAATGTCAACACCGTTCGTCTTTCCATGAAAGATTGGGGGCCGATAAAAGACATGTGGAACAAGTTTTCGGAACTATTTGTCTATTCCCCGTTGCATATTGTTATTATTGGCCGCGAAGGTGATGTTTGGGACACGGTTATTGACGAAGAAGGCAAGGAAGAAATCAAGAAAACCGGCGTTAAAATGAAGACTGAAAAGGAATTGGGATACGAGCCGTCATTGCTTGTGCAGATGCAACTGTCTGGAACTAAACATTTGGCTTTCGTAACTAAAGAAAGATTCAATATAATGACCGGATTAACCAGTAAGAACAATCCGGACATTGAATTTTTTCGTCCTCACCTTGACATGTTAAATCTCAACGGTCAGGGGCCGCAAAAGCATGAAGGCAAACAAATGTTTGAAAAAGGTGAAGGAGCGAATTGGGAAACACTCAAAGCTAGACGCGAGGCAATCATTGAATCTGTCAAAGATGAATTGTTGCTTGCCTATCCTGGACGTAGCGATGATGACAAGGTTAAAAAGGTCAAACTGATTCGTCAGGTGTTTGGAGAACAAGTGTCATGGACAGCACTTGAAAGTGATACAAAAACATTCACATCTGAAATACTTGAAAAAGGACGCGAAACTCTCAAGAGGATTGTTGCGGAAACCAAGAAACAGGATAAACCAGTAATAGAAGGGAAGAGAAAATAATGAGTAGAAACGTAGATTCATTTTTAGAAAAGCCTATGCCGCCAGTTGGTAAGATAGAAGCTGTTTGCTTGGATGCAAAGGTTGAAACGTCAAAAACAAAACATACCCCGTATGTTAGACTAACATGGGAAAGTCCTGATTGTCAATTTAACTGGACGGATGATATATTTTGCACGGTCAAAGCGATTCGTCGTGTAGCTTTAGTTGCAAAACATGTTTGCGGATTTAACGGAGAATTGCCTGATAACAATGACGACGCGTTGGGTGTTCTGACTGATTTCATCGTCGCTAATGCCATTGGCAAACGTTCAATCGTTACTATTGAAGAAAAGTCTGAAATATACATTCCCGAAACTGGCCCGGACATGGGTAGAAAAAAAGAAATAATGAAAAAACGTGTGGCCTTTTCTGGATACGCTAAACCAGAAGCAACGGTTCCAGTGGATGAAGGCGAGAAGAAAGAAACTAAAAAAGAAGAAGTGGATCAATTACCGTTTTGATCATGAGTGAAAAAAGCGTATTAGGTAAAGCAGAACTGTCTGACGTGCTTGAAATTTTGGTGGCTGGAAATGAGCAAAGGCCATTGGATTTTCCGGCAGGATACGCGAATGCACGTCGTGGCGTAATTTCCACGTTTGATTATGCCTTATTTGGAGATCAAGATAACTTTGCAATAGAACGTAAATCTTTGGCGGACTTCGTTCAATCCGTTGTCCTTGCAAAGTCGTGGATACGCGAATTAAAGAAAATCATTAGGGCAAGAGAATGGGGATTACCAGTAATCTATGTGTTAGAATTTAATTTGGAGGACATACCGATCTATGATTATTCGCTGTTCACTTCGGGTCATGTAACGAGTCAATTTGTTGTCCGGCGCGTATGTGAATTGATATTTGACTACAATGTTCATGTAGTACCGGCTGGCAATCGTCAAATGGCGGCATGGTGGATTTGCGGGTTACTTAAACGCCGCAAGGAATCGCTTAAAATTAATTTAAATAGACAGGCAGAGTAAATATAGATGAGCGACTATTGTACAGCCTCTGGTTGTCGGGTGCCGACCTTTCTTGGAAGGCTTGATATGGTTCGCCCAGCCTGACGTAAGTACATGCGCAAATGGCAATAGAATGTTCGTTCGTCGGAGGTCGGGGGCTTAGAAAGCCATAACTCTTTATACCCGTACCCTGAAAAGGTGTGGCCACATCGTCCCTGTCTAACCTTTTTAAAATACTTACAAATAATCCTTGATATTATTCTGGAATATGGTATATTACAGATATGAACAGAGAAAATATACTTGAACGGCAACGCGACAACCTTCGTACCGAATTGCAACACGTTCTTACCGACATTGAGCAGATAAAAAAGCTGTGCGACGGTAAAGATTTGTTGTTGAAAGCGATTACTGGCAGACAACGACAGATTGAGAAAACCTTGGAGGAAAATTAAATGGATAAAAAATCATGCCAGAATTGCATGGTATTTCCTTGCACAAAATATCTTAAACAAGGAATTTGCACAAAATGGCAACGCAACCCGCGCGGGTGGCTGTCAATTCTGCCGACCGAGCCGGGATGGTATTGGTTAAAAGAGACAGGAGGAAAACTACAAGTTGTTGAAATTTATAGAGATATTGTTTATCGGTCTGGAACGGAATGCTTTGAAGATTTGAAATATATTCAGGGTCAATGGCAAGGCCCGATCACGCCGGAGGAATGATATGAAGTATGCAAAAAGCAACGACGGACTGGTTCATCTTTTGAGCGTCCTTCACACAGAATATACATTATGTGGAAACTCGTACGATGGAGACCAGACGGATGGAAAAAGCAATCCTTTCGCTCATCACCCTTGTAAAGACGGTCCGGTAACGTGTCCGCTTTGTGTTCTGGAAATAAAAAACGTGATTAAATGGGGTGAGGGAAATCTATGAAAACGATTGTGGAAATTAATAACAAAAATTTTCCGGGACTAACTTATCCCTTAAGCATCTTTTATTGCGACGTATGGGTATGGGAATCCGAAAATCACTTCACAAAAACAAAGGCGGATATCACTGGGAATCACTTGTAAATTATACCGTTCATGACTTACGTGCGCACATGGAGTCTCTTTTTACTGGCGGAATGTCTTGGGGTAACATGGGCGAGTGGCATATAGATCACATTATCCCCGTGTCGTTTTTTATTTTTGATAAGCCAGAAGACCAGGAATTCCAGTATTGCTGGAGCTTGGATAATCTTCAGCCGTTATGGGGGAAACAAAACATGAGTAAAAGTGATAAAATTAACTGGAGTAAAAATGAAAATAAAACTTGAAAACGATGACGGAAGCGTCAGTAACTTCATCCTTGAGCCGGTGGTCAAGGAGGAGGTGCGTACAAGATGCAATGAATTTACGCCCGGAAGAGTTATACAAAATCGTTGCTGTATGTGTGGCGAAGAGGAAAAAGATCACGCGCCAGCGCAACCACCCCGGCCAGAGGAGTTGAGGTTTAGCATAGAGCAAATAAAATGCTGGCTCTCTCCTTTCGCACGTGCTCTAACGGCAATCCAATTTACAGAAGATACAACAAACGGAATTGCAAAGATCACTAAAAGTAAATGAAAATCAAACTTCCCACCTGCGGAACGTGCGCCCTCTGGCTTTGGGGATACCAGCGATGCAAAATAAAAAAGCCATATAACAGGTTAGGGAAATGTAAGTTTTGGAAAGCTAAAAAGTCAAAATAGTCAACGTAGGGCTTGTTTAACTTTGTTCCAGTATTCTTTTGCCCGTTGACCTTTCCAGTATTTTCCAGCATTATACCTGCGTACAACTATTTCTAGAGATTTTTTATTATATCCAAGTATTTCCAGATATAATTTAGTAATCTGGCGAGCCGTTGTTTTGTTCATGCAGTCCGAAGGCCAGGAATACTTTGTTCTATATTTTCTATTAACATCCAGAAGCGCACAACGGTGAAGCTGAAATGTTCCCGCCGCCTGGTTTTGGTCGCCCATTGCCATTGGATTGTTTCCGCTTTCTACGACGGCGATGGCGGAGACAAGATCGTTTAGTGAGACACTTGAAGAATCCGCATACCCGGCAGACTCCGGCGCGTATCCAGTCAAGCAAGCATTTGTCGTCTGGCTGTTGCCGCTCCATATAGGCAATAAAATTACAAAGATAAGCGTGAGGACAATTCCCTCCGTTGTCCGGATGTCTTTTGCAATCACGGCTAGGGTCTGGTTGGTGGTCATTCATTTATTTTCCTTTCGTTTTACTATTATTTTTGGAGACACAAATGATTGAAATTTATGCCTCCGTTTTGTGTTGCCTGCATTGCCTATTCAGTCAAAACCCCACCGCGCCATGCAACGCCGATCTCTACCTAACTACTCCCAACCTGCGTTGCCTCACTTCTCTCGTCCGGACATGGACATACTCCTCCGCGCCTTTTATCAAATCAATCATCCTGATGTTTTTTCACAATATTCTTAATAAGTTCTTCTCTACTCTTGAGCTTTTGAGAACGTTGTTCTTCTATTCTATTTTTTGTTTCATCAATAGCCGAAAACACGCCAACCAATTCTGACAACCAATGGTATTTTTTACGGAACGATTCTAGCTCATCTAGTGCCGTTTGTAATATTTCTTCCCGTCCCATTTTGCTCTTGAGAAGGTTTGTTACTAATTTATATCCGCCATCTCCCTTGACGTTAAATTTCTCGTTTGGTTTTGGAGAAAGAAAGACACGAACGGCAATATCTTTATTTTTAATCTTCTTTATTTCTATACTAAACTGGATTAATTTTCTTGCTTGCTCTAATCTCCAAAACTGTCCAGCAATAGTATTATCCCATTCAAATGCTTTATGAAGGGCAGTCTCAGGATTTTTAGCAAAAGCAATAACATTGATAGGTTTTAAAACACCATCGTGCTTTTCGGCAATTTCTTTTAATTCCTTGATTTGTTCTTTATTCGTAGCATGACTTGGTAATTTCATTTTTCACCTCCGATTATATTAAATGTTCCCCAGCCCATACCTGCACTATTTTTGCTGAACGGTCGGCCTTCGCCAATTCCGCATTGAATCCCGACACGCATCATCAAATTTGTTACATCATTTAGAGAAAACTGGTCAGAATCCCAACGAATTTTTACGTTAGCCTTCCAGTCATGGTATGCCGCCCTGATTGTAATATAAGGTTGTCCGGTTTCAACCCTAGCAATATCTTCTTGCATAACCGATTTTCCGATAATCCGCACTAATGGGATTTGTGGTTCTTTCGCATCCCAACCATCGGCAATACAAAATATGCTCATCTTCGCTAGAGTCATTTTAAAATTTACCAACCTGCAAACATCAATACAAGCACACCGAATTGCACTAGCGTTAAAACCGTCCCAACCTTCTTTTGAAATATACCGTGATTCGTTATATGCTTGCTCTAAATCTTTCGGATCACGATTCTTTTTGCTACTTGCAGACTTGCCAGCCACCATTTTTTGGGTCATTTGCTCTTTGGTTTTTGCACTAAAACGATGAATTACAAGTGGGGCAGTTCCCACTAATTTAAATATCGCTGTTTGGAATGCTGGAGCTTTAATTGTTACATCTTGCTGAGTTTTCATATTTTTCCTTTATTTTGCTGTTTCGTTACTTTTGGCCCATTTGGGCCGTTAAAACATGGGCTAAATCACGCCAAGACTGGCGATATCTGCCTGTCCCTTATCCGCATATCCCCCCTTCGCTATAATGTCATTTAGGCTGTCTTTTATGTCTTTGCCGTCAATATCGTAGCCGATTGCATCCCATCCGGGGGTTCGCTGTCGGGCAAAGAGTTCAATGCGATGTAAATTGCCAAATAATTCTACAATTCTTTCACGTATTTCATTAGGTTTTTGTGAATGTTGCATAATACGAGCATCACAAATTTGACGAACTGAATGACTTTTCCTCGGCAAAGAATTATTACCTTTAATCCCAAGCAAACATATTTCAGCATTAGCCCTAGTATAATTCCCCAACCCGACAAACCAACTGTTTGCTTTCTTATTTTTTTTAACCCACGTAAAAGCAACCGTTGAATATCTAAATCCCCATGTTTTAAGTAATTCTAAACCTTCCGACAAACAAGGAAATGTAATCCACATAAAACAAACAGATTTTTCAGCCATCATTTTTGAAATCGGCAATCTTTTTAAATCTTGCAAACTCATAACAGGATAATGATCGGCGGCGTTACGTTTTACTTTTTCGGATTGATACCAACAACCATACCGCCAAGGAGGATCGCAATACAGGATTTGATATTTCATTCTTCCTCCTTTTGTTTGAGCCATTTTATAATTCGCTCCCTCTTGGAAATAAACCAACCTTCGGGCGTAGTATTCAAATCGTCTCCGTAACCAATATGTAAAACCGCAATAAGTTTGTCGCTGTCAATTTTCATTTTATTTCTTCCAGAAGTCAGGTTCTAATGTTATATTTTTTTCACGCATTGTTCTCATTATATAATAAACTTCATCCCAAAAATATTTCTCTTTTATCAATCCGATATGACATTTATAAATAGCAATTTCTATTGCTTTTTTACCAGCTTTTTGTTCTTCTTCAGAAGGCCATCGCATATTTACGTTGTCATAGGTTTTCATATTACACGTTATTCGTCATCGCGTTGCCGTTCTAATCCTTTTGCGTTTTTTCCAAAGTCTGTAGTCGTCAACCGTTAAGATTTCGTTGCGATTTCTACGGCCCCACGCGGTAGTTCGTTCTTGGTTTTCGGCGCGTTCAGCTTCTTTCAATTCGGCTTCGTAGCCGCCTTTTTGCTCGTTAGTGTTCATTTTATCCCTCCCTATCACTCGCGCAATCGCCGTTGCTAAGAACATCCAAAACTCGTTCTATTGTTATGTTCTCAAATTTGTATTCAATTTCTGGCCGCTTAATTTTTAACCGAATAGGATCAGCTTTTAACTCTTCCTTGTCTTCTTCCGCTTCATTGTAATCAGGAATATAAACTCTATTAAATGCTCCCTTTGTTCTTTTTACAGCGTCTTTAATCCGGTCAAGATAGTATTCGCGCTTTCTAAGAGGACACCTTTCCATCTCACAAGAATTGCGGTAACAATCCATATTACTGTTGCAGGATTTTAACATATTTCTGCTCCGTTGTTGTCAATGTTGCCACCCAGCTTTTTAAGCCAGTAGCGGTTTGCTCCCGATAGCCCGCCGTAACTGCAAACCTGGCAATCTAAACGACCGCAAAGTTTCATCCAGAGTCGTCTAATTTGCCGTTGACTAATTTGCCAACCCCGACAAGTTACGCTCGCGGTTCGGCCGTGGAAAGAATTTGTAAAGATATATTTCATTGAATAGTTGATATAATAAATAAACAAGATAGCATTATTCCGATCATTATTATTACAATACATAACAAATCGCTATTATTTATTTGTATTTTCATATTCCCCCTTCCTCGCCTCGCTCGGCAAGTTCAATGACTGGTTTCAAAATGCGCTCAATAACCGGATCGTGTGTTTTTTCGTAAGCTAATTTGCAAGCCTCCAGAAGTTGCACGTGGTTATTACACGCCCGGACGATAAAGGCAGCGTTAGCGCGGCTGTTAAGTTGCAAAGAAAAACCGTCATGCGTTCCGTCGCCAGCAACTACAAGCGGACAATTTTTCACCGATGTTTCAACCATTTTCCACGGCAATGCCGTATGTTTTGCTTCCGTTGTCTTCTCTATAATTATTCTCTGCGTTGTGTTTTTTGTGTCCATGTTGTTATCCTTTGTCATATATTGTTGATCGGAACACTGACATTGTAGCTGTCCGTCCAGCTCGGCCTGTTGGCCGCATGTGGGGCATTTCTTCTGGTATTTGCAAATGCTATTGCCAAATGATCGGGGCCGCATACGGTGTTTTGCTCCATATCGTGAAGATGCCAAGGGCCGGGCGTGTGTGTCTTTTGCGTTGTTTCCATAATTATTCTGCGCTCCCGTAAAGGCTAAAATTTTTTCTCCAATTCTTCCCGCGCCGCCTGCTGGGCGCGTGCATACATTACCTTATTGCGCTCCAGTCCCGCGTAATCAATCCAAGCGCTGGGGATATGGCCGATACCGCTTACCGCTAGTGCGCCGGTTGCGATCTCTCGATTAGCCGATAGTGCTTGCTGTACCAGCTGATCATGCGCCGATAATTGCACATCTACGCCATCCGGCAATAATAGCCATCTATCGTACTCACCGTCCGGCGCCATCCCGCGACTGACACCATCCTTGCGCGCCGTGTTATCCGCATCAATCGCCCAACCATCTGCCCTGTACTCCGCGATCCTCTCTGTTAATGATCTACTGTTTTTCATTTTTCCCCCTTATTTTTCCTTTGATAGTTTTTTCCATAATTTAATAAATGTAATATGAGCAGATTTTTTAGCTCTTAATAATTCTTCCGCGGTCGGTTTAGGATAGATACGTTGTGCTTTCATCCTCTTTTACTCCTCTTTATTTTTGTTTCCACGTTACGCGCCGGGCGCGGGTTAATTTATACAAAGAAGCTTAATTCGTTTGCATAATGTCCTCGCTTCGCCGGGATTCCTGCCGCAATCAATTCTTGCTTAATTCCTCCTAGATAATTTTCTGACTGCCGCGACCCACAATGGGAGTAATCCCAAATCTGCACAAATTTTCTGTTATAATATTTGGGATCGGCACGAGAAATTTTTACGACTGCGCGGTTGCCGACTAATTTTCTTATTCTTTGATTGATCGTCATGTTTCCGCCCTCCTATTATTGTTGTTTATGCGTTTATCCAGTTTTGTAATTAATAATTAGGCTCGCCGTCTGCCCACAATCCTATGCCGTTTGCGCGCTCGCCATCCCGTAATATCCGCGCCCCATAATATCTTGCGTCGCTTGTCAGCTTACTTTTGCATCGCTGGGCCGCTTGGCAAGTGCGATGATTATGATTGCAATCATGTTGTCCGTCGCCGCTCTGCACGGTATATTTATGTTTCATAATTTTTGCCCCTCCTGTTTCACCCGCACGTTGCGGGGTTGTTGTGTTAATTAGTCTCTTTCCCATCCTCCGTGTCCGTTTGAAACCAATCCATTATCTTCCAGTATTCCTTTTAGTTCAGACCGGATTTCATCATCGTTAAATTCGGAATCGTTTGTGAAATCATCCGACAAACCCAAGCTCGCAACACATTTTTTTCCCTTCCAAAGGGATGCTCCCATTTTTTCATCAAAACACATTTCTAATCCATCACCATCAATTTCAACTTTTCTTTCTTTCATTTGGTTCTCCTCTCTACATGGTTTTTGTTTTTACGGTATATATTCATTTGTTTTCTGCAATGTCTCGCCAGTCCGCCAGATACCATTTCCACGCGCTTTCATAGTCGCCGTTGATTGTTTTAATTCCCACGCGCATAATATAGTGTGCGCCGTCAATGGTTTTATATTTAATTCCACTTTTCACTTCTTCCGGAGTAGCCCAGTGTGCATATTGTTTTTTCATACTTTTATATATAGCAAGTGCCGTGCCAAGTTGATAATATTATATAATATCTTGTAATATCCTAGTAATTACGCATATATTTATTTTGCAACGTCATAATTTATGCCAAAATCTTTTCATTTTTGATAATATGAATTTCATTATTGAGAATGTTCTTTGGTCTATAATCAATAGTTTTAATATGTTTTTTTGAATTACAAGGCTTACAAAGTGGTTGAATGTTACCTATATCATTAGTTCCGTGGTTCTTTAATGATATTATATGATCCGCATGTAATTTTTTATCAGTAGCCCCACAACATAAACATTTATTTCCGTATTTATTGCAAAGTTCTGTAAATTCTTGTTGAGTAAAACTACCTTTTGCTTTTAATAATCGCGTGCGTCTTCTGTGAGAACATTTATTTTTTGCTGATTGATTTTGTATTAAATCACAACCATAAATCGCATAAGTAATAAGATAATGCTCTATATCTTTTTCAGTAAATCCAACTGGGAAATAATCACTCAATATATTTTGAGTAAAGAAACGCCCAGCCACAGCAGGCCGGTGAAACGCAACATCCTGGGCGGATGATGGACGGTTACTGCTGGACTGGGCGTGATTATTCTTTTGTATTTTCATTGGCCGTTTCACTTGCCTTTTATTTCTTAACTATTAAAACTCTATCAGATATTCATTTTTAGTCAACATCTATTTTTAACTATTTTTATCATGGTATTATAATATATTATTCTACAATCCCCATCATTTTACCCACCTCATACTATCAAGCCCCCGGCGCGTTAGCCACCCTGTAGCCCGTTTTAGCCTATGTTTTTTTCCAAAAAATCCCCAAAAAATCCGCTTGACCGCAATATCGCATTATGGTATATTATCCGCAAATGAGATCAATATCGGACAAATCGCTTGCTCTCCGGGAGCGTGGACATCTTACCAAGCGCCAGCGCCGCCTGCGCCGTGAGCGCTCTGCCCGGCTCCGTGCGCTCCGCGCCAAGCCCATTTTTTTGGATCAACCCCACATTGCCAATACTTTTGGGAGCTTAACTAGTGGATTCTGACGCTCCAACAGCCGCGATTGATCCACAAGCATTTACCGGTGCACAAGATCACCCCGGTCGCAAGCCGTTGCAAGACGCCGCAACGGACTCATTTTTATTGGGTGTTGCGCAGGGCAAATCGCAACGCGTTGCATATCAAGAGTTTATTAACAAAAATTGCAGTAATAAGACTGCACAAGAGCAAGCGTCTCGCTTAATTAACCGTCCGGAGTGCAAGTCAAGACTCGCATATATCAAGCTCGCCGCAAGGTGCTTGCGGACTCATCTTTGCCGCGCTGATCTACGTAATGTCCTAGAGATCATAGTCAACACTGGTCGTGATGGTGATAAGTTATTGGCTACTAAGCAATTAAGAGAGATGCAAGATGATGAGCAACGCGCCGCCGATGCCAATAAGTCGGTTGATCCCACCCAGATCGTCGCCCAGATAGGCCGCTGGTCACGGTCTGGACGCATGCGGGATGACCTGCCTAAGCTCTTGGATGCGTTGTGTGAGCTTGTCAAGGTTACGCCAGCCGAGATCATTGCCACGTTGCAAACAGGGCAGGATAGGGCTGGAGCCACACTTACGCCCCACCAAGAGCCTATGACGGATAATCAACAAAATTCATCTGTTGTAAGTCCTTGCGGCGTAGGTGGGTTGACCAGTAAGGACGCAGTTTAATACTTATGTCTACTAATGATACTTTTTATAAAGATCACATACTCAATACTTTAGAGTTTTTGAAGACACATTACTCTCCAGAACAATGCGACGTTATGAGATCAAAAAGAAATGATGTTTATATTCTTGTAGATGGTAAATATATCCATAAAAAGGACATAATTCGCGCTCAAGTCAAAGCCGGGCAGTATAAATATCGTCGCACCCAGCACGGACACGCAAGAGAATCCGGCAGAAATGATGTCAAAAAGTTTATTCTTAATGCTTTAAAACATAATAAAACTAGATGTCCTATTTGTCGTAAGTGGTTCTTAACTAACACAATGACTGTTGATCACATAGTTCCCCTCAAACACGCCGGCACTAATAACGCATACAATCTACGTATGACATGCAAACGTTGTAATAGTAGTAAGGGATCGCGTATGCCTATTGGATTGCTACCTTTGCGCTGATCGCCCTGCCTGGTGCATCCTGCCCCGTGCCGTTGCCGTCATACAGCCACGTCGCCCACCCACCCCAGGGGGTATAACTTCACTTCTAGGGTGGTATGTATATATGCTCTCTGCGCGGATTTTGAAAAATTTGGGATTTTTAACGTATTTCAGATAAGATTTTAAGAGGCATTTAAGTAAGAAAAACAGTAAGCGTTCACTTTTGTTCACTTTGTTCACTTTATGTTCACTGAACGCCATGAAATTTAGCGTCAACAAATTGTTTGTTCACTGTTCACTCCCCTTAGGGGTGAACTGAACAAAATGACGCTTTTTCATGGCCGGAAAAAAGGTATGTTTTAGGGTAGTTTTAGGACGGGTAAAATGAACGGAAAATGAACAAAGATGTAAAAGTGTGGTTATTTTGGATACCACTTAGAAACTAGGGCAAGAGAGCAACCGACTTCACGGGCGATGTCGCGTTGGGACATATCTGGGAAATCGGTAGCACAACGTATAATGTCAGCCTTATACTTACTTTTGGATGGTTCTGATTGGTCTTCGGATGTTTTCCAGTAGGGTTCATGGATTGAACCAGAATGATTGATAAACATATCACGGACAGTTCCGCCGTTTTCGTTAGTAATTCCTGTGCGTTCGCAGTTTTTACCAAATCGTAGGCGGAAACGTCCATCCTCATCACCAGCCTGAGTAAGTTCGGCTGATGTTCGCGCCCAGTTTGAAATAGAAGATGAACCGGCGGCCATATAAACAGATTCACGGGCCGTCCATGATTCACGGTCTTTTGGTTTTGGAGTGTGTGCTACTAACATTAAAGCACAGTTATTTTCGCGTATAATAGCGTTTATTGGGCGAATCCATGAAAGAAAACAGGCGGATGAATTTATATCCATTTCGCCCGGAATGTATGCTTGATAAGGATCAATATTTATAAAGTCTGGTTTAAATTTCTCACATTGTTGTCGTAACCAAATGGCAAATTCATGTCCACAAAGTCCATATGCATGACAAATACGGAAGTTTTGTTCAATGATTTCTGAATTCATGGCTGGATTTATATTTTTGATAATGGATTCAATATCGCGCTTAAGTGTGTCTTGATCATTTTCAGCTTGCACATGAAGAACACGAAAACCTTGTTTGACACTTATACAACCAATAATATTGATACCAGATGCAACACAAAGGCTAATTTGTTCAGCAAGAATTGATTTACCAATGCCAGTTCCACCTGTAAGTAATGTTCCCGCACCACGTCTAATCCATCCAAGTCCAGCAATATAATTGGCGGGATCGGGAACATAATTTGTAATATCTGATAATTTCCATATTTCAAAAACATCTTGTTCGGTAGATTTTTGTATTGTTTGTAATTCTGATATAGTTGACTGAATAACATCTTGCGGGTGTTGATCGGCGCGGATTGAGTCGGTAATTTTCTTTGGAAACTCTAAAAGCTTTCTTTTGGTTTGGGCTTCAAGAAGTATGTCAACGTAAGATTCTGCGTGTGT
>Ga0172381_10000438_pt1 | contig 50147 bp, 50 predicted proteins | sample Leawel6488metaG_FD_119754 | JGI IMG/M metagenome (GOLD analysis project Ga0172381, IMG submission 119754) | Leachate microbial communities from a municipal landfill in Southern Ontario, Canada - Leachate well 64-88 metaG | ecosystem: Engineered > Solid waste > Landfill > Unclassified | place... | reverse complement strand
GATTGAGAAGTTTCTCTTAATTGTTTTTGTATCTTCATATTATTTTTCTCTTAATATGGCTTTGACTTCTTTTATAATATCTTCTTGTTTTACTTCGACCTGTTTAGCTGTCTGCATGTTCCTTATCAATATCATATTGTTTAAGGCTTCCCTTTGCCCTAAGATTAGAACAACTTTTGATCCTAATCTGCTGGCTTTGCCTAATTGAGCTTTTAGCGCATCTTTACCAAAAGCTTCTCCTACGTTGATTCCTGCTTTTCTTAAATCTTCTAAAATGGGCAAGCTTCTTTTTTTGGCCAAAGGTCCAATCTGAGCGAAGAATATTTCTGGAACTGGAGTAAAACTAATTTTCGCTTTATTCTCCTTCATTTCCGCAATTATCCTTTCCACTCCGGCAGCTGCTCCGCAAGCAGGCACTTCGCCTCCCCCAAGCATCTTTGATAAACTATCATATCTTCCGCCTCCTGCCAAGGCTCCCCCCGCTCCTTCTCCCTCTCTGGTTGATTCTATTTCAAAAACTGTTCGAGAGTAATAATCTAATCCACGAACTAATCTACTATCTAAACAGTAAGGGATTTTCAATTCATCTAGGTATTCTAAAACATCTTTTAGGTGTTTTTTGCAATCTTCGCATAAATAATCAACACTTTGAGGAGCAGCCGCTAGTGTTTCCTGGCATTTTTCATTCTTGCAATCTAAAACTCTCAAAGGATTAACTTTTAATCTCTTCTGACATTCAGCACATAAGCCAGTTTTCTTTTCTCTTAAATACTTAACTAAAGCTTTTCGATATAATGGACGACAGTTATCGTCTCCAATTGAATTAACCTTAACCATCAATCCTTTCAATCCCAAATCATTAAGAACGCTGTACATTACCAAAATAGTCTGCACGTCAACAATCGGATCTGCTTCACCAATAATTTCCACTCCGAATTGATTAAATTGTCTATATCTCCCTGCTTGAGGTTTTTCATATCTAAAAAATGGTCCGTAATACCAAAGCCTAACTGGCTGAGGCAAAGAAAGAAAACCGTGTTCAATATATGCACGCATAATTGAAGCAGTCCCCTCTGGTCTTAAAACTAAGGAATCTTTACCTTTAGTTTTTAAGGTAAACATTTCTTTTTCAACAATATCAGTATTTTCTCCCACGCTTTTTATAAACAAATTAGCATCTTCTAGAATAGGAGTGTCTATTTTTTCGAAATCATAAAATGCAAAAACTTTCTTCGCTGCCTCTTGTATTTTATCATAATACGCCTGGTCCTGAGGAAGAATATCGTGCATCCCTGTTACTGTTTGAAATTTTGGTTTGCTCATATTTTTAATTTGTTGTTGCTTCTTGACTTAAAGTATTGACCAATACTTCATAAGGAGAAAGTCTTAATAATACTCTCCCTGTTATATTTTTTACTGGCAAAACTCCCCAAGTTCTTGAATCAGAAGAATTATTCCTATTATCTCCCATGACAAAATATTCATTCTCTTTTAAAGTTAGTGGCCCGTAATTAGTATTTTTCCATTCCTCCTGAACCTTTTGAGAGAGATACAAGCTTTCATCAATTTTCTTCGGCGCTACATTAACCTTACTAACGGTTACCTCTCCATTCGTTATTTCTATCGTTTCTCCTGGCAATCCAATAATTCTCTTGATATATCTATATGATGGATTTAGGGGATACTTGAAAACAACAACTTCTCCTCTTTGAGGATCCCTTAATCTATATGACAATTCATCGATAATCAAATAATCGCTGGAATGGTAATTAGGCTCCATTGAAGATCCTTTAACCATAAAAGGCTGAAACAACAGCATTCTTATGGGAATAACTATTGCTAAAGCAATTAATAGTATCTTTAAAGAGTCTAATAAAAAAATGAATGCTTCTTTTTGTGTCATAATAAATTTATTATAAGGTAAAAGAAACTTTAAAGCAAGGTTTACTATTTTCTCAAAAATACATATAATAGGTATATGAAATTAATTACTGGCCTAGGAAACTACGGGCCTGAATATGAAAAAACTAGGCACAACTATGGCTTCATGGTTGTCGATGAAATCCAAAGAAAGCACAGCTTTCCTGAATTTAAGCTGGAAAAGGAGCACAATGCTTTGATTTCAAAAAAAGGAGAAGTTCTTTTAGTTAAGCCCCAAACTTACATGAATGAATCGGGCAAAGCGATAAAAAGTATTGCCTCTTACTATAAAATATCCCCTAAGGATATAATTGTTATTCATGATGATGCTGAAACTAACTTAGGAGAAATAAAAGAAGTTGAAGGCAGGAGCGCTGCTGGACACAATGGTGTCCGTTCAATAATTGACGAATTAAAAACTAATGAATTCAAAAGATTAAAATTAGGAATTAATTCTGATGACCCGTCATTCAGAAACAAGCCCCTTGAAGATGTGGTTCTAAAAAACTTCAGTAAAGCTGAAGAGATTATTGCCTTAGGTGTTGTAGAAAAAGCAGTTGAATTGATAATTAGCAAAGTTGTTGATTTAATTATATGACCATTTGCATATTTGGAGACAGTATAGCCTGGGGAGCCAGTGATTGTGAAAAAGGAGGCTGGACTGACCAATTAAAAAATCGTTTGATGTTTGAAGATATCAATACCTACAATCTTGGAATATCTGATGATACTACTAATAATCTGCTTGAAAGATTTGAAGCCGAAGCCACAGCTAGAAATCCAGAGATTATTGTCTTTGCTATTGGAATAAATGATTCATTAAATATAAAAGAAAGCAGATCAATAAGCTTAGAAAAATTTCAAGATAATATTTCTTTGCTTGTTGATAAAGCCAAACAATTTACTGATAAAATTGTTTTTGTAGGATTGACTAATGTTGACGAATCAAAAACTAATCCCTATCTAGAAACCGGAGAATCATTTAACAATCAGACTATAGGAGAATACGATGAAGTAATTAGATTGTTCTGTGAAGACAATGATTTAATATTCGTAGACATGCTCGGACTATTGATAAATGATGAAGACTTGTGCGATGGATTGCATCCAAGCTCAATCGGACATCAAAAAATGTTTGAAACGATAAAAAATGCAATTGAACCATTATGGAAGGAATAATTTCTTTTGAAGATAAGAAATATCCGAAGAAATTAAAGGAAATTAAAAATCCCCCTAAGAATATCTATTACAAAGGACAGATTATCTGGAATCATCCCTGTCTAGCTGTAATTGGTTCAAGAAACTACTCAATAGACAATAAAAATACTTGTTTAAAAATAATTAAGGATCTGCCCGAAGATTTTGTTATTGTTTCTGGCTTAGCCAAAGGAATTGATGCTTTTGCTCATGCAGCCGCTCTAAAAACAGGAAAAGCAACTATTGCTGTCCTCCCTTCTGGGATTGAAAGAATCTATCCTAAAGAAAATGAAAACCTAGCTAATAAGATTATAGAAAGGAGCGGACTTTTAATTTCTGAATATCCAAGCAAAACTAAACCAACTAAATTCTCCTTTATCCAAAGAAATAGAATTACCGCTGGATTATCATTTGCCGTTTTAGTAATTGAAGCACAAATAAAATCTGGCACAATGCATACTGTTAAATTTGCTCAAGAACAAGGCAAAACAATTTATGCTGTCCCTGGATCAGAAGGAACTGATTATTTAATTTTGAATGGAGCAATTCCTATTTCATCATCTAATGATATTTGCCTTTAACTTTTAAAAATGATATATTATTAATATATGTCAAGACAATTCACAGCAATATATAAAAAAAGTGGGAGGTGTTATTTAGGCTGGGTTGAAGAAATTCCAGGTGTTAACACCCAAGGAGAAACCCTTAAAGAAACAAAAGAAAACCTAAAAGAAGCTCTTTTGTTGATTTTAGAAACCAGCAAGCTTCTTAACAAGAAAGAAGTTTCGAGTGGAAAAATTATAAGAGAATCTCTTTCTGTTTCCATATAATGAAAAGGACTGATTTAATTAAATATCTTAATAAAAACAACTGCGTATTTATACGCGAAGGCGCAAAACACAGCGTCTTTTTTAATACCTCAATAAAAAGACTTTCTACTATTCCAAGACATACAGAAATAAATAAATTTCTAGCAAAGAAAATTTGTCACGACCTCGGAATAGAGCCTCCTAAAAAATAAAGATTTGCCTTTAATTTTTAAAAATGATATGAAAAATACATGAAGTCATTAATCATTGTTGAAAGTCCAACAAAAGCAAATACGATAAAAAAGTTTTTAGACGCCGATACAAGCGTCCTTTCTTCATATGGACATATTAGAGATTTACCAAAAAGTACCTTAGGAGTAGACGTAGAAAAAGACTTCGAAGTTAAGTATGTTATTCCCACTAAAGCTAGAAAAAACGTTAACCTTCTTAAAAAAGAGGTAGAGAAAGCTGATATTGTCTATGTCGCTACTGATCCTGACCGAGAAGGAGAAGCGATTGCTTGGCACTTAATTGAAGTATTAAAATTAGATAAAGATAAATACAAAAGGATATCTTTTCACGAAATTACTAAACCAGCTATTGAAGAAGCCTTAAAAAATCCCACTGAATTAAATCTTGACTTAGCTGATGCCCAGCAAGCCAGAAGAGTACTAGACAGAATCGTCGGATACAAATTATCTCCTTTTCTTTGGAAAAAAGTAATGAGAGGATTATCAGCTGGCAGAGTTCAATCAGTAGCGGTCAGATTAATTGTTGACCGAGAAAATGAAATCAAAAACTTCAAACCAGAAGAATACTGGAGTATTACTGCCCTTTTAGCGAAAGAAACAAAAGAACAGTTTGAAGCAATGCTTACTAAAAAAGATGGAAAGGCTTTTTCCAAAATGGGAATTAAAACCAAAGAACAAGGAGAAGATATTAAGAAAGAACTAGAAGAAGCTAAATACGAAATATCTTCAATTGAAAAGAAAGAAACAAAAAGAAGCCCCCTTCCACCATTCACAACTTCATCACTACAACAAGAAGGTTCAAAGAAATTAAGATACCCAGCTAAAATGACGATGAGTATTGCTCAGGCATTATATGAAAAAGGTTTGATTACTTACCACCGAACAGATTCATTAAATCTTTCTGAGCAAGCCCTACAATCAGCTCAAAGCTTTATTAACGCTAAATTTGGAAACAATTATCATCAATTAAGAAGATTCAAGGCCAAAGGAAGAGCCCAAGAAGCTCACGAAGCCATTAGACCAACTAATATTGAAAATGAACCTGATAGTTTAAAAATGGAAGATAAGTACAAAAAGCTTTACAAGCTTATCTGGACTAGATTTGTCGCTTCACAAATGATGGAAGCCATCTTTGATTCAATCAAGATAGAAGTTAAAACAGATAACAACTATACCCTACAAAGCAATGGCTCAACTTTAAGATTTGATGGATTCTTAAAGGTCTATCCAATGAAGTTTGAAGAAAAAACTCTTCCTGATTTAACCGAACAAGAAAAAGTAAATCTCGTCGAATTAAAACCAGAACAGCACTTCACTCAGCCTCCAGCCAGATATACTGAGGCCAGTTTAATTAAAGAGCTAGAAGAAAATGAAATTGGCAGACCTTCAACTTATGCCCCAATTATCTCTACTATTCAAGCCAGGAACTATGTTGAAAAGAATAAAGAAAGGAGATTTGAACCAACAGAAATAGGAACGACTGTTAATCAAATTCTTGTTGAACACTTCCCAGAAATAGTAGATATCAAATTTACTGCCAATATGGAAAAAGAATTAGATGAAATTGCTGAGGGAAATGAAAATTGGAAAACTATTTTAAAAGATTTCTATACTCCTTTCAATGAAAATCTTGAAAAAAAGTATACAGATGTAGAAAAGAAAAAAGAAGAACCGATTATTACCGACGAAATTTGTCCCAAATGTGGCAAACCACTAGCAATTAAAACAGGAAGGTTTGGAAAATTCTTAGCTTGCACTGGATATCCTGAATGCAAACACACCAAAAACATTGAAGACAAAACAAAAAAGACTGGCATTATATGTCCCGAATGCAATCAAGGAGAGATAGTCCAAAAGAAAACAAAAAAAGGTAAAATTTTCTATGGCTGCCCCAATTGGCCTGATTGTAACTTTGCCTTGTGGGATAAACCAACTGGAGAAAAGTGTCCTAAGTGTGGATCTCTAATGGTACAAAAAGGAAAGAATCCAAAGTGTTCAAACAAAAACTGCAAGTAATTATTCTCTTGCAGTTTTGTTTTCTAATTCAGCTAACCTTTGCTGATATTCTTTATTATTTATTTGCCCCATAATAAATAGCTTATTTAAACCAATAAAATATTGTTCTTTGATTTGAGAAGTTGGTAGAGCGGCATTAAAAAAACGAACTTCATCTATGGAACCAGTGAAATAATAATTTGTTGTTCCGCCATTACTCGACCATACTCCAACCTTAAAACTATCCGAGCTTGATTTAATAGAAGACGGAATAGTGCCAGTTGTACTAGTCGGAGTTAAAAGAACCCCATTTGCATATAATTTTAATGACAATGCACTGCCATCATAAGTCATTACTAAATATTTCCAAACATTAGCAGCCAAAGAAAAAACAGCAGTAGAATAGGTATTATAAGAAAGAACTGTTCCATCGGAAGATAATACTGCATAATTAATAGCATTACCAAATTGAATCATTTGACTTCTCTGTCCACTTGTCCAGTATTTTCCAATACCACCCATATTGCCAGCAAGAACGGTTGGCTTAATCCAAATTGATTCAGAAAATGATGTAATTGCATTTAAATTGCTTCCTGTCCCATAATCAATGTAATCATTTCCATCAAAACCATAACATGTTCCTTGTACGCATCCAGAAGAAATTGGAATAGCACCATTAGCTGTTCCATTGTTTCCACCTGACCACGAATCATTAGTATCTCCGTCTAATTTCCATTCAGAAACGAGATTCAACATTAGTGAATTTCTTAGTGAATTAGAAAATACCTGAGCCTTAGCAATATTAGCTTTATCAGTAACTCCACTCATAGAGACAACAATAAGACTGGAAAGAATTCCGATTATTGCTATCACGACCAATAGTTCAATTAAAGTAAAAGCAAATTGTTTTTTGCTCATACAAATTAGTTCCTTAATTTCTTCAACCACTCATTCATTTCATCTTCTGTTTTAAAATTAACAACAACTTGAATACTGTCTTTTTTCTTTTCAATTTTAATATTTTCTAAATTCAATATCTGTTTAACTTTTCTTTCTAAAAACTCACTAATCATCAAAGGAACTTGTTTAACGAGATTTCTTTTGGGTCCTGCTCCAGCATTTCTTTCTTTTACTCTTCTTTCAGTCTCTCTAACCGAATATCCATTAGTTATTATCTCCTCTAATAATCCCTTAATTAATTTAACATCTTTACATCCTAATAATGCTCTGGCGTGCCCCTCGGAGACACTTCCCTCCCTTAAAGCCTTTTTAACTTCTATTGGCAAAGTTAAAACTCTTAGACTATTAGCAATAGCTTCTCTGCTCGTTCCAGCAATTCTAGCAATTTCTTTTTCTAAAAGACCGAACTCTTCTCTCAATCTATCAAAAGCCTCTGCCTTATCAATCGGGTTTAAATTCCTTCTTTGTACATTTTCAATTAAAGCTATTTCTAACTTCTCTCTATTTGATTGTTCGCGAATAATTACTGGAACCTGCTTTAAGCCAATCTTCTGAGCCGCTCTCCATCTTCGCTCTCCAGCAACAATCTGATATTCATATGAAATACCTCTCTCCGTTTTCTTTTCGATCTTGTTAACTATAATCGGCTGAAGTATTCCATATTTCTTAATGGATTCGCCTAAAGATTCTAAAGCCTCCTCATCAAAATCTTTACGAGGCTGGTATAGATTAGGCTTAATTTTTTCAATCTCAATCCAGAAGATAAAATCTTTGCGAGTTTTATCTTCGGGGATAGATGAGTCTTTTTTAGGTATCAATGATTCAATTCCTTTTCCAATCATATTTTAAATTATTAACTTTTTGCTATTATTTCACGAGCCAATTCTCTGAAAGCATGAACAGCACGAGAATTAGGAGAATGCCTTAAAATTGTTTTGCCAGTTATGGGAGATTCAGACAAAGAAACTGTTCGAGGAATAACTGTATCGAATACGTAACCAGGGAAACTTCTTCTTAAATCCTTAGAAATCGCTGCACATACTCTGTTCTTTCTATTATACATTGTCATTACCGACCCTAGCACCTTAATATTCATTTCTAGATTATCGTTAATCAGCTTAATATTGTTTAACAGCTGCCCTAATCCTTCCATAGCAAGATATTCACATTGAACTGGAATTAAGACCTCGTCAGCGGCAATTAGAGCGTTTAAAGTTAACAATCCTAAGCTAGGAGGACAATCTATTAAAACAAAATCATATTGATCTTTAACTGTATCTAAAACTTCTTTTAATTTAAACTCCCTATTCTCCATATTAACTAATTCAATATTCGCTCCGGCTAAATTATGTGAAGTAGGCATAATATCAAAAGCCAAAAAAGGAGTCTTCTTGATGATGTCCCGAGGAGAAACTTGTCCTAATATTGCCTCATATAAAGAAACAGATAATTCTCTGGGCTTAATACCCAAAGAAAAAGTGGCATTAGCTTGGGGATCGATATCAACAAGAAGAACCCTCTTTCCGAAGGCAGTTAAAAACACGGGCAAGTTAACAGCAATTGCTGTCTTCCCGACTCCACCTTTTTGATTAGCGATAGCGATTACTCGAGTCATTAAGATAATTTTACCACAAGGCTTTTAAATTTACAAACAATAGATTTTATGCTAAATAAAATGTATGCCGAAGTGGCGGAACTGGCAGACGCGTAGCACTCAAAATGCTATGGGGGCAACCCCGTGAGAGTTCAAGTCTCTCCTTCGGCACATTTGTGCTTTTTTTGTTTGTCGAAGTGGCGGAACTGGCAGACGCGTAGCGTTCAGAACGCTATAGAATTTATTCTGTGTGGGTTCAAGTCCCACCTTCGACACTATTTTACTGCCACGCAGTAATAAATAATGGTTAATATTAATAAAGAACCGTAAAACCAAGCTAATTTCTCAGAAAACATTAATACAGGTCTAGAAGCGACTGTTTTCCCAAACCTATCATTAATATTTATATCAAATACATACTCGTCAGTTTTTAATCTATTCTCAATATCCCATTTATATAGATTTTTGTATCTTCTAATTGTCTGCAAGTAATGAGCATCTAAAAACCAAAAAGCTAATAAAGGAATAAAAGCAATCATAATATGCAATTTCTGTCCTTGCAAAATAAGAGTCGCTACTATCAAAGAAACTGTCCATCCCTTAATCAAAAAAGATTGACTAGATTCCCTCTTAATTATTCCCTGAATAATTTCAGCTTCTTTTATTAAAACTGAAAGTCTTCTAGTTATAGTAGCTGATTCTTCTTTTTTTATCATATATCTTTTTCAACCTTCTCTCCGGGCAAGGTTGTTTTATTAGCCCCGATTTTTCTGCCGGGATAAATTATTGTGTTGGCTCCTGTCTTAACATTGTCGCCCATAATAACTCCTAGCTTATTTCTTTTCGTATCAATTAACTCATCTTTAATTATTGCCTTTATTGTTTGATGGTCATGCCTTAGATTGGCAATAATTGTTCCTGCACCAAAATTACAATTTTCTCCAATTATTGAATCTCCAATATATGTTAAATGGCTAGCGTGTGTTCCTTTTCCAATTAAAGAATTCTTAACTTCAACTCCTTGCCCTATCCTGCAACCATCTTCAATAACAGAGCCTCCACGAATAAAGCAATTGGGCCCAATAATACAATTCTTGCCGATATATACTGGCCCTTCAATATATGCGCCGCTCTTAATAATCGTTCCCTCTTTAACGATCACTTCTCCATTTAAAACTGCCCCTTTTTCTATCTTTATCTTCTTGTCTCTTTTTTGTTTTTTAAATAAATAGGGAACTACATTAAAAATATCCCAAGGATATGAAGCGGGCATCCAAAAAGAAGCCTCGCAAATAAGTAACTTTTTTTCGTGAATAAATTTCCTAATATAGTCAGTGAATTCGTATTCACCACGAGTTGACTTCTCAATCTTGTAATCAAAGATTGACTTAGGTAAGCAATACAAAGCTGAATTAACTAATTTAGAAATTGGCTGAGCTGGCTTCTCAATAATATTCTTAGCATACCCCTCTTCTTCATCGATCACTCCAAAACAAGAAGGATTCTCATGTTCTTTAACTAAAATAGAAGGGCATTTATCAATTGCTTTTTTAATATCTTCTCTGGAATAAAAATCATCTCCATTCAAAAGCAAAAACTTATCTTTTAAATGAGAAAAGGCTAACTTAGCAGAAGAACCAGTTCCTTCAATTTTATCATCTTCAATATATGATATTTTCATCTTGCCATATTTCTTTCCAATATGATCCATAATCATCTCCTTCTTGTAGCCAACAATAATAATGACTTCATTAACCAAGCCATCTAATTCGTCTAAATTGTATTCTAAAATGCTTTTTCCAAAAATAGAAAAAAGCGGCTTTGGCCTCGTTTCTGAAAGAGGCAAAAACCTTGTTCCTTTTCCGGCTGCTAAAATTATTGCTTGCATATCTTTAATAATGTCTCTGCTATTTTCTCTGAACTATGAACAATTCCTTCTTCGCTTGATAATAAATCTAATCCAATATATTTTTTGTTCTTTGGCAAATTATCAAACTTTACCATTTCAAGGAATTGAGGATGGGTTTTTCTGTACTCTTCAATCTTCTGTTGGTTAGGAATATTTGTGTTAAAGATAACATAATCAAGCTCACACTTCAAACAGTTCTCTATTTCCCAGACAAAATCATCAACAGCAAAATTGTTTGATTCTCCATCCTTAGTCATTAAATTACAAATATATACTTTCTTGGCTTTACTCTTTTTTATCGTTTCTGCTGTCCCATCAACAAGCAAAACCTGCATTAAAGAAGAGAATATATCTCCTGGACCAATTACAACCATATCTGCCTTCATAATTCTTTTTACTGTTTGTGGACAAGCCTTAGTTATGGGCCTTAAAAATAATTTCTTAATTCTTAATTTGGTGTCATGCTTGGGAACATCAATATTTGATTCTCCCACAATCTCTTCTCCATTTTCTAAAACTGCTACCAAATCAGCCTTATGGGTCGTTGAAGGAAGTATTTTATGGTTTCTAATCAACATTGAATTCATCTTTTCAAAAACAGACCGATAGCCTCCTTTTTCCAAAGCCATTGCTACAAAAGCTATGTTCCATAAATTATGTTCATGCAAGTCGCCATCTGTAAATCTGTAATCTAATAAAGACTTATCTTCTTCTGATAAATTACATAATTCTAAAAAAGCTCTTCTCAAATCTCCTGGAGAGATAACATCATAATCTTTTCTTAATCTTCCCGAAGATCCTCCTGAGTCTAAAACTGCTGAAACAACTGTTAAATTAACATTCTTGTTTTTAAGTCCAGATAAAACAACTTTGGGCATGGCATTACCACCCCCAATACAGACAAGGTTTTTTTTTACAAATGGGTTTGCAAACATTTTTCTATTTCTGGTTTTTTGTCTTTAATAAGATGCTTAGTCATTTCTTTCTCAAAAAGAGGTCTATCTTTTTTATAAAAAAGACCTAAGGGAATCTTGCCTTCTCCATTATAGTTCCATTCTTTAATTAAAGCCAATGCTCTTTCTCTTGAGTCTAATTCTGCATTATTTACTTCATAAACCCTTTCATTATAAAACTGGATATTATTGAAAAAAGTAACACAAGGCTGCATAACCTCTATAAAGGAAAATCCTTTGTGATTTACTCCCTCAATGATTAAATTCTTTAAATGTTCAATCTTTGAGGAATATCCCCTGGCAACAAAAGAAGAATTAGAAGCCATCATTAATTCTAAAGGATTTATTGGCTCTTCAATTGTTCCCTCTGGAGTAGATTTTCCTTTTAATCCTTTAGGGGAAACAGCGGTAAATTGACCAGTTGTTAAGGCAAACAGCCTATTATTATGCATAATTACATTGATATCTGAATTTCTCTTGGCCGCATGGATTAAATGAGAAATTCCCTCATCCATTGCCGCTCCGTCTCCTGTAAAAACTATAATCTTCAATTCTGGATTAGCCATTTTAATTCCCATAGCGGTAATTATTGAACGACCATGCAAAGAATAAAAACTGCTTAAATTTAAATAATCGGCTATCTTTGAATTGCATCCAATATCAGAAACAATAACAATTTTTTCTCTGGGAGTTCCTTTTGAAATTAAATCATTAACTGCCAATTTAACAGCTTGAAGAATGCCAAAATTGCCACAACCAGGACACCATGTATTAGTAATATTTGTTTCTAATTTTTCCATATTAAATATTCTTTAATTTCTTTTCTAATCCTTCCACGGTAAAAGGCCTCATATCATATTTAAGAATGGTTTTATCAATCTTAATTCCATGACAATTAAGAAGTTTTTCCATCTGTCCCAAAGCACTACATTCAATAGATATTAATTTATTGACTCCTTTTAAAGCTGATTTAAATTGCTTAACTGGAAACGGTTGAAGAACTAAGGGTTGAATTAATTTCAATCCTAATTTTTCAGCTACTTCTAATGCTACTCCCTTAGTTGATCCCCAAGCAATAATTGCTTTTTTAGAACTCTTTTTTCCAAAGACATTGACTGATCCAGGAACATCAACCTCCTTTTCCATTTCTTTGAATTTCCTTAATCTTTTGTTTTGCATTAAAACAATCGCTTCTTCATTTTCAACTGATAATCCTTTCTCATCATGCTCATAGCTAGTTCCTTTGACTACTGCCTTATCTCCTGGAAAAGCCATTGGAGATATCCCATTCTTCGTATTTTCGTATCTCATATATTCTCCTTTTCCATTCCATAAAACAGGCTTTTCTTTTTTAATCTGACTTAATATTTTTTCATCAAACTCAAAAGTACTCTCTGATAATTCTTTATCAACTAATAATATAGAGGGGGTCTGATATTTCCAAGCTAGATTTAATAATTTTCCTGACCAATAGCAAGACTCATTGGCATCTCCCGGAGCAACGATAAATCTAACAAAATCTCCGTGCCCTGAATGAAGAGTAAAGAGTAAATCTGATTGGCCACTATATGTTGGAACCCCTGTTGCTGGACCAGACCTTTGACTGCTAATAATCAATACCGGAGTTTCTGCCATAGCAGCTAAGCTGATCCCCTCAGTCATCAAGGCAAATCCTCCCCCTGATGTTCCAACCATTGAACGCTTGCCAGCAAAAGATGAACCGATAGCGGCATTAATTACTGCTATTTCATTTTCTAATTGAGCAGTAACGATATTAAATTCTTTTTCATGTTCAGCTAAATAATTAAGAATGGTTGTTGCTGGGGTCATGGGATAAGCATAATAAATATCGAGACCAGCTTTAACAGCTCCCAAGGCAATTGCTTCATTTCCAGTCAAAAGCGGATCGGGACTAATCTTCAAACTATCTATCTTTAAAACTGTATTAGTTTCTTCATAGGCTTTCTTAGCTATTTCTAAATTCTTTTCAATTCCTTTTCCTATTTCTCTTTTTAAAGCATCTTCCAACACTTTCCACTCTATTCCCATTGCTTTACTGAATCCGGCGATTAAAGCAGTATTACTCATAATAGGAAGTCCTCCTAATTCTTTAGTAATAGTATCGGATGCTATTCCTATACCTTTTTCTCTTTTAATCCTATCTTTATTGAAAACAATACAGCCATTCTTTTCTAATGACTTTTCGTGTTTATCAACTGTATTTTCATCTAAGGCTAACAAAAAATCGGCCTTTTCTCGAGTAGAAAAATGCTGACCCTCGGAAACCCTTACTATTGAAAAATTATGGCCTCCTTTAATTAATGATTGATAATCTTCAGAAATAAAAACATTGTAGCCAAGATTATTAAAAAGTTTAGCAATAATCAATCCCGCCTTTCTTGAGCCTTGTCCAGCAGCTCCTCCTATAATAATTGAGTAGTCTTTTTTGTTTTTCATAGACGTATTTTACCACAAAAAAAGTAAAAGAAAAATTAATTATCCACAATTATATCTAACTACTCAACCGTAACACTTTTAGCTAAATTCTTTGGCTTATCAATATCTCTTCCCAATGAATCAGCAAAATAATAAGCGAATAAATGGAGAGGAATAACTGACAATATTGGAGTTAGCATTTCTAGTGTTTTAGGAATGTAGATAACATCATCAACAATATCTTTAATTTCTTTATTGCCAACTGTCGCAATGGCAATAACTTTTCCTCTTCTTGCTTTGACCTCTTCAATATTTGAAATCATCTTTTCATAGACTGAGTCGCTTGGACAAATAGCAATAGTTGGACAATTCTCATCAACCAAAGCCAATGGACCATGCTTCAATTCCCCACCAGCTACTCCTTCGGCATGAACATATGAAATCTCTTTTAATTTAAGAGCTCCCTCTAAAGCAATTGGATAGTTGTACTTCCTGCCAATAAACCAAAAATCTCTGTACTGTTTGTATTTTTCAGCGATTCTTTTAATTTCATCTTTTTGTTCTAAAATCTCTTTGGCTAATTCAGGAATTTTCATTAATTCAGAAACAATTCTTTTGCCCATCACCACTGACATATCTCTTTGTCTTCCTAAATATATTGTAATTAAAGCTAATGTTGTTAATTGACCAATAAAAGCCTTGGTTGAAGCAACTGCTATTTCTGGACCAGAACGAGTATATACTCCTGCATCGCTCTCTCTTGATTGAGAAGAACCAACTACATTAGTTACTCCCAAAGTCAGAACTCCTTTAGCTTTCATTTCTCGCAAAGCTGCTAAAGTATCAGCTGTTTCTCCTGATTGAGAAACAAAAATGGCAGCTGTATTTTTATTCACAATCGGCTTTCTGTATCTAAATTCAGAACCGATGTCAGTTGAGGTCGGAATGTTAGCATATTCTTCAAGCATATACTCTCCGATCTTGGAAGCATAATGTGCTGTTCCGCAGCCAATTAAAGTAATATTATCTATCTTTCGTAATTGGTCTTGAACCGCTTCTAATCCTCCTAATTTAACTGAACCCTCTTCTTCAACCAATCTTCCTCTTATGGCATCTTCAATTACATTAGGCTCTTCCATTATTTCTTTAAGCATAAAATGTTTGTAGCCTCCCTTTTCTGCTTGTTCAATATCCCAATCAATTGTTTCGATATTCTTCTTAGCTTCTTTTTCTTCTTTAAAAATACAAAATCCGTCTTTCTTCAAAACTGCTATTTCTCCATCGTCTAAATTAATAATTTGCCTAGTTCTAGTGATAATAGCGGAAGGATCAGAAGCAACTAAAAATTCATCAACGCCAACTCCAATAATCAAAGGCGAAGACATCCTAGCAGCTACTAACTTATCTGGCTCTTTGGTTGTAATAACTGCTAAGCCATATGTTCCCCTGATATCCCTCAAAGCCATACCCACAGCTTCTTCTAGATTATTCTTGTAGTACTTTTCAATTAAATGAGCTATTACTTCTGTATCTGTTTCTGATTTAAAAACGTGCCCCTCTTTAATTAAGTTAACTTTTAATTCTTTGTAATTCTCAATAATTCCATTATGCACTACAAAAATCTCACCCTTACAATCAGAGTGAGGATGAGCGTTTTCTTCAGTTACCAAACCTGTAGTTGCCCATCTCGAGTGACCTATTGAAACATTTCCCTTAAAATCGTTTTCTAAGAACTCTTTTTCTGTTTTTTCTATCTTTCCCACTCTTTTGAATAAGGAAGCTTTTCCGTTATTTAAAAAACAAAAACCGTAGCTGTCATAGCCTCTGTATTCCATTCTCTTTAATCCAGCTAAGAGAATCGGAGCTGCATCTTTATTTCCAATATATCCGACTATACCACACATATGTTTATTAATTTATTCTCTACAAAAAATACTTCTTTAATTTCTTTTCCCTCTACCCATTTCTTAACTGTTTCATTTTCCAAAACAATCTTTTCTGCATCTTCTTTTGAAGTATCAATTTCAACCTCAATCCTCTCTCTTACCTTTCCATCAACCTGAACAATTAAAGTAACTTTTTCTTCTTTAATCAAACTAGGATCTGCTTCTGGCCATTTTTCTAGTAAAATACTTTCTTTATTACCAATAACATTCCATAATTCTTCACAAAGATGAGGGGCAAAAGGAGATAACAATTTTAAAACTCTTTCAATTTCAATTTTACCAAATTCATTCTTTCTTTCAGAAATATAATTAAAGAATTCCATGAAAGAAGATATTGGAGTATTAAACTTCATCTTTGATAAATCATCACTAACTTTCTTGTTTAATTTATGCACCATCGCAATCACCTCTGGAGAGCTTACTATATTCTCTTTACATAAAAGAACAGTATCCCAAGCCTTATTTAAAAATCTATTAACCCCCTTAACTCCTTGCTCATTCCATTGAATCGCCTGATCAAACGGTCCCATAAACATTTCATAAGCTCTTAATGTATCAGCTCCAAATTCATCAACAATAACATCAGGAGAGATAACATTTCCCTTTGATTTACTCATCTTCTGTCCGTCAGGAGCAAGAATTAATCCAATGTTCCTTAGCTTATAAAAAGGTTCTTTAGTTGAAACAACACCAATATCATACATAAACTTATGCCAAAAACGAGAATATAATAAGTGCAATACTGCATGTTCAGCTCCACCGACATATAAATCGACAGGCATCCATTTCTTTTCTATTTCTTTATTAAAAATCTCCTTATTATTTTTGCTATCCAAGAATCTTAAATAATACCAGCAAGACCCAGCCCATTGTGGCATAGTATTAGTTTCTCTTTTGGCATCGCCTCCGCATTTAGGACATTTGACGTTAACCCATTCAGAAATTACTGCTAAGGGAGATTCCCCAGTTCCAGTTGGTTGATATTTTTCAACATGAGGAAGTTTTAATGGCAATTCATTTTCAGGAACAGTAACCATTCCACACTTAGAACAATGAATAATCGGAATCGGCTCTCCCCAATATCTCTGTCTTGAAAAAACCCAATCTCTTAATTTATAATTAATTTTCTTTTCAGCTTTTCCTTCTTTGTTCAAATGTTCACCTATCATTATTCTTGCCTCTTCTGAAGTTAAATCATCAAAATTAGGAGAATTAAATAATATTCCGTCTTCAGTAAAAGCTTCTCCTTCTTTTTGATTCTTCCCTTTAATAACTGGAATGATTTCTAATCCGTATTTATTTGCAAAATCAAAATCTCTTTCATCATGAGCTGGAACAGCCATAACCGCACCAGTTCCATAATGAGCTAAAACGTAATCAGCAATAAACACTCTAATCTCTTTTCCATTAATTGGATTAATCGCCTTAATTCCTTTTAATTCAACCCCTGTCTTATCCTTAACCTCGCTAATTCTGTCTCTCTCGCTCTTATTCTTAGCTTTTTCAATATATGCCAAAACCTCTTCTTTGTTTTCAACTTGAAGTTCATCAATCAAAGGATGCTCAGGAGCTAAAACTAAATAAGTGCAACCAAATAAAGTATCGATCCTGGTTGTAAAAACAGATACTTCTTTTGAACTATTGATTGAGAATTTAATTTCCCAGCCTTCACTTCGTCCAATCCAGTTCTTCTGCATTTCTTTGATCTTGTCTGGCCAATCAATATCATCTAATCCTTCTAATAACTTATCCGCATAGGCAGTAATCTTTAAAACCCACTGATCAATGTTTTTCTTAGTAGTTTCAGATCCACATCTTTCACATTTCCCATCAACCACCTCTTCATTAGCTAAACCAGTCTTACAAGAAGGACACCAATTAATCGGAAGAAGCTTTTTGTAAGCTAAGCCATTCTCGTATAATTTTAAAAATATCCATTGTGTCCATTTGTAATAATCGGAATCAGTAGTATTAATTTCTCGAGACCAATCATAACTCAGCCCAATCATTTTCATTTGTCTCTTAATATTCGATATATTCCTCTCAGTGATTATTTCGGGATGAATTCCTGTTTTAATAGCATAGTTTTCAGCAGGCAAACCAAAAGCATCCCAGCCCATTGGATGTAAGACATTAAAACCTTGAGCTCTTTTTACTCTTGCAATAATGTCAGTTGCAACATATCCTTTTGGATGCCCTACGTGAAGACCGTCTCCAGAAGGATAAGGAAACATATCTAAAACATAAAATTTAGGATTTTTTGAATCCTCTTTGGTTAGATAAGAATTATTCTTTTCCCAATAATCCTGCCATTTCTTTTCTATTTCTTTGTGATTATATTCCATACTACATTAATAAGATAGCTCCCAATATTCCCATAATTACTGAAATAGTTACGCCTATCATCCACCACAAATCAACATCAAATCTTTTAACTCCGGAAATATCTTCAGCTACTGGCTTAAAATACAAAAAAAGATAAAAAAAAGCAAAATAAACTACAACGCCAAAAAGTATGGCACGAATAAAATATATTAACTCTTGGCTGATATATTGCATAATTGTATGTATTTAAAGAATACCATAAAACAAAAGGCCTGTTAAGGCCTTAGATATTAAACAAATCTTTGGTATTTTGAAAGGTAATTTCTTCTATTTCTTTAACGCTAACACCCTTTATTCTAGAAATCTCTTTAATGGTGTGCCTTAAAGAAAGAGGATTGTTCCTTTCTTCAAACATGGGAGGAGAAAGATAGGGAGAATCTGTCTCTAATAGTATCTTATTTAAGGGAATACTCTTTATCGCTTCTTCCATATCGGTCCTGAAAATTATTCCATTAATTCCAAAATAAAAACCAAGAGTCGTAAATCTCTCTGCGTCTTCCTTGGTTCCAGTGAAACAGTGCAATACCCCCTTATTTCTTCTCTTAGAAAGAATTTCATAAGTATCGTCAAAAGCATTTCGACAATGAAGAATAATTGGTAAATCTAACTCTTTTGCTAGATCAAGTTGTTTGATGAAGACTTTCTTTTGTATCTCTTCAAATCCCTTTACCCCCTTAGGCTTATGATAATAATCGAGCCCACATTCTCCAATCGCTACTACTTTTTTAGATTTAGCTAATTCTTTGTATTTTTCATAATCAAAACCATCTTCTAAGAATTGTTCTTCTTTTAAAAAACATTCTTTACTTTTGAAAAAATCATAAGCAATGTTTTCTGGATGAAATCCGACAGAAGCAAAAACCTCTTCATATTGATTAGCAATATTAATAGCTTTTTCTGAGCTTTTAAAATTAGTTCCAACATTAATAATTCCTATCTTAGAATCAATCAATTTTTTAATTAATTCGTCCCTGTCTTTATCAAACTCAAAAAAATTAAGATGTGTATGAGTATCAAATATCATATTCTTGGAAACAAAGAGTCTCCTTTTTTAACGTTAAAACCACTATTGCTCTCTCCTAACTGCTCTTTCATTTTTTGTGAAGTTAAAGGCAGAAATGGTTCTATCATTTTAGAAATATTATTTAAAGAATATATAAGATTAGAAAATATTTCTTTTTGTTTTAATGTATCAGTAACCTCCCAAGGTTTTTCTTCTTCAATGTATTTATCACAAAAAGAAACAAGCTCCCAAATATCAGATAAGGTTTCATTAAACTGAATAAATCTTTCAGCCACTTTATCCTCCACTTCTTTATTCTTTTCAATAAAAAGATTATTAGGCTTAATTTTAAACTCTTTATCTAGTTCTGCCTTTATAATCATGGCAGAAGTTCTAGCAAAAAGATTGCCTAATCCACTAGCTAAGTCTGAATTGTATCTCTTCTCAAATTTTTCATAAGTAAAATCTCCATCTCCTGTCGCAGGAATCTCTCGCAATAAAAAGTACCTTACTCCCTCGCTACCATATTTTGAAACTAATTCTTTAGGATCAATTACATTACCAATGCTTTTGCTCATTTTTTGTCCATCAACAGTTAAATATCCATGGACAAATATAGTCTTCGGTAAGCTTATTCCCGCCGATAAAAGCATAGCTAACCAGTAAACAGAATGAAATCTGACAATTCCTTTTCCAATAACATGAGTCTTAAATTCATTATTCTGCCAGAATTCATCAAATTTAGATTCATCATCGCTGCCATAACCTAATGCATTAATATAGTTAGATAGTGCATCAAACCAAACCCACATCTTTTGAGTTGGATCTCCTGGAACATCTATTCCCCAGCCTTTTGCTCTTTCACTGGTTCGAGAGATACAAAAATCTTGAAGACCTGAATTAATAAAACTGAGAACTTCATTCTTTCTTGATTCAGGGATAATTTTAACTTTATCTGTTTCAATCAACTCTTTTATCTTTTCTTGATAATTAGTAAGCCTAAAAAAGTAATCCTCTTCTTCAATTAACTCTGGCTCAACCTTATGTTCAGGGCATAACCCATTAACAAGCTCATCTTCTTTGTAAAACTCTTCGCAACCAACACAATATAATCCAGAATATTTCTTCTTGTAAATATCTTTCTCGCAAGAAGACCATAATTTTTGAGCTCCTTTGAAATGCCTTTCTTCGGTAGTACGAATAAAATCATCAAAAGATATATTTAAAGATTCTTTCAAATCAAAGAATTTTTTAAAATTATCGGTAACCAAATCCATAACTGAAACTCCAGCCTTTTCCGCGCTTCTAACATTTTTCAAGCTATTTTCATCGCTACCAGATAAGAAGAAAACTTTATCGCCCATTAATCGATGATGTCGAGCTAAAACGTCTGATTCAACAAATTCCAAAGCATGCCCTAAGTGAGGAGCAGCATTAACGTAAGGTATAGAAGTTGATATAAAAATCTTTTTCATAATTAAACTCTTTTTTTTCTATGTTCAAAATAATCTTTTAATCCTTCGAATATTATTCCCGCCATTGGTATTGCTAATATAGCTCCCACAATTCCACCCAAAACTCCTCCGATTAAAATAGATATTAAAACTAAAACTGATGGCAAGCCAGACATTTTCTTTGTAAAAATTGGCATTAAAATGTTGCTTTCAATCTGCTGGATAACAACAAGGAATATTACTGCGATAATCAATTTCGGGAAAGAACTAGCTAAAGCTAAGGCAGCCACAATTGCTCCTGAAATTATTGGCCCAACCATTGGAACCATATTTAACACTCCAGCTAATAGAGACAGAGCTAAAGCAAATTTAATCTTTAAAAATACGCATAAAAGGAATGTCATTATCGTCACACAAATACACGCCAAGACTCTACTTCCAAACCAGGCCACTACATGATGTTGGCTCTTTTCCCATCTTTCTAGAACCTGTTCTTCGAATTCTTTTGGAGATACTAATTTTAAACCCTTAATGATTTCTTTTTCTTCCAAAGACATGAAAATCGATAAAACAAATATTGTCAGCCCAGCAAAAATACTACCGAATAAGGAAGCAAAAACATTTAAAATGTTAGAAGAAATATTAAGTAAACCTTGGTTTAGACTTGAATTAAGCGAAGAAATTCCCTGAAAAGAATCTAATCCCATTTGGCTTAAAAAAGTAGGGACTTTGTCAAAATACTGAGAAAATGTAGAACTAAAATACTGTGTTTCAGTAACTAAAGGGGGAACGATAACTAACATTATTAATCCAAAAATCAAAAGAAAAGTAAAATACACTATAATCGTTGCAAAAACTCTTTTAATCTTCTTCTGTTCAATAATATCTATTAATGGATTAAAAAGAACTGAGATAAACAAAGCTAGGATTACCCAAACAATAACATCATGTAAAAGATATATAATCCAAAAAAGAATAATAGCGGCTATTACTTTGAATATCGCTCTCCATGTGATATCTATCATTTCAACTTCTTTTTTCATATTTTTAATAATTTCTTAAACTCTTCTTCTTTATTTTTATATGGACCAATAATTGCCAAATTTAATTTCTCTTCTTTAAAAATATCTTTTGCTACTCTCATTATATCGCCTGATGAAACTTTATCTATTTGCTTAATTATTTCCTCAACTGATATAATTTTATTCTTTAAAAGCTCTTGGGTGCAATAAAATGAGGCCTGAGCGTCTGAGGATTCCATTCCTAAAACAATCTTTCCTCTTAAATGATCCTTTATTTTCTTTAATTCTTTTGCTGAAACCTTTACTTCTGTTAGCTTCTTATACTCTCTTAAAATAGTTTCAATAACCTTATTAATCTTAGAATTATCTATCCCGGCAAAAGTTGATAAAAATCCTGTATCGCTATCTGATTCATTATATGTAGCAACATAATAAGCTGCTCCTAATTTTTCTCTAACTTCATCAAATATTCTTGAGCTCATCATTCCTCCTAAAAGAGTAGCGATAACATCCATTATATACCTATCAGGATGTAAATGATTATAACCTCTAACCCCCAAAGCCATTGTCGTCTGATTTGTCTTTTTATCTAGAATATAGACATTGGGCTCTGTTTGTTTTTCAATTACAGAGATCTTTCCTTTATTTTGTGACGTTGGTATTTTAGAAAAACACTTCTTTGTCATCTCTATGGCCTGCCTTTCCTTAATATTTCCAACAATACAAACAACTGTATTCTTCGCAGTATATTGAGAATGGACATAGTCAAACATGTCCTCTCTTTTAATATTTAAAACTGAAGATTTAGTTCCTCCAATAAACCATCCTGCTGGCTGATCTCCATACAAAGCTTTTCTCCAAATATCTCCAATGTTTCTCATTGGATTATCGTCAAACATTTTAATTTCTTCAATAATAACTCCTCTTTCTTTTTCAACCTCCGCCCCTGGCATAGTTGAATTAATAAAAATATCTGAAATCCAATCAATAGCAATGTCAAAATAAATATTATCTACTTTTGCATAATATCCAGTATATTCTTCCCCTGTAAAAGCATTCATTTCTCCTCCAACTCTATCTAGTATTTCGGTAACCTCCATTGGACCTTTTCTTTTTTTAGTTCCCTTAAAAGCAATGTGCTCAACAAAATGAGAAATTCCTGAGAACTTCTTTTCTTCATATTTTGAACCAGTTCCAGTCATGACCAAAACAGTCACTGCCTTAGTCTCTTTCTGCGGTACCGTTATTATCCTTAATCCGTTTTTAAGCGTCGTCTTCTTGTACATCTCCTTTTATTTTCTTTAATTCTTTCTTTAATTCAACCATTTTAACTTCCCTGTTTACAGTCAATTCAAAAAACTTCTCTAATTCCTTAACTCTCTTACCCATCTCCTCTTGTGATTTTTCCAGTTCGCTTCGAGAGCCATACATCTTTTCTGAAGCTTGATTTAAGCTTTGAGACAGATCGACAATCTCCCTATCCAGACTACCAGTAATAAAAACTGCTCTTTCTCCCATTGGTAATTCTCCAGCAAATCTATCTAATTCTTTTAAAGCATTAGATAGGTAGACAAACAAAACTCTATCGATAATAAAGGTCATAATTATACCAATAAAGCAAATTATTGCCACGTTAATATCAAAAGGATAAACAGCAACCAAAACTATTAAAACCGTAACAAATGGTAAGAAAAATAAGAAAGAAAATTTAGTTCCAATTCCTGAAAGATTTATTCTTTCTATCTTTTCATCTCTTTCCATTAATATTCTCCTACACTCCTTTATCGCTGGAGACATTGCTTGTTGGCAAAAAAAGGTAGCAAAAGCACAAGAAAAAAACAGAGCGATTATTCCACCACAGATAATTATTAGCATTTCTATAGTTGAAGCTAAATTAAACCATTCAGTCAAAAGAGTTAAAACCAAAATTGATAATCCGCTAGCTAAAACATTAATTGAGCTGGCTTTACAAATAAGAACAAGGGCATCAAAAGTATTTTTAACTTCTTCAGTAGATAATCCTTGAATTATTCCTTTAGAGGAAACATTCTTGTTGATCAATCTAATATCTTCTCCTGCCATAAAACCCATTCCCCCATATCTTGAAACTGCAATAAAACAAAATAACAAAACATAAATTGGCGTCATCACAACAAAAGCATGTTCAGCCAAAGGTTCTTTAAAATTAGCGATAGTAATAATTAGAATATATGCAAAGGCACTACAAAGAACAGACCATCCAATAATGGGAAATAAAAGATTCAAAGTATAAGGAACCTTAATTTTCATATATATCCTTTTTTAATATAGAAATTAAATCTTCTATCTTCACTCTTTTTTGCTCCATTGTGTCTCTATCTCTTAAAGTAACTGCATTATCATCTAGTGTTTCAAAATCAATTGTAATGGCATAAGGAGTTCCGATTTCATCATGCCTTCTGTATCTCCTGCCAATGGCACCAACTTCATCGTATTGAGTTGCAAAATGATCTTTTAATAAGTCGTAAACTTCCTTAGCCTTATCAGTAATATTCTCTTTGTTTTTAACTAAGGGCAAAACTGCAACCTTAAGTGGAGCAATCTTCTTGTTTAACTTCAATAAGAATTCTGTTTCTTTTACAGATTCAGTAGTAGTTGTTCTACCTCCTTCAATTTCTGTATAAGCGTCACATAAACAAGCCAAAAAAACTCTTTCTACCCCACAAGAAGGCTCAATAACATAAGGAATGTATCTTTCTTTAGTAGTTTCTTCGTAATAAGTTAAATCCTGACCAGAATGTGTTTGATGCTGAGTCAAATCATAATTTCCCCTACTCGCAATTCCTTCAATTTCTGACCAGCCCATTGGAAATTTGTATTCAATATCAACACAGCCAATAGCATAGTGAGCTAATTCTTCTTTCTCATGGTATCTTACTCTCAAATTATCTTTCTTGATTCCTAAATCATTAACATACCAATTCATTCTTTCTTCAACCATCTCTTTAAAGATATCGTTTTCGGTTCCTGGCTTTACAAAGTATTCCATTTCCATTTGTTCAAACTCACGAAGCCTGAAGATAAAATTACCAGGAGTAATCTCATTTCTAAAAGCTTTGCCAATCTGAGCAATACCGAATGGAATCTTAACTCTCTGGGTGTCAAGAATATTTTTGTAATTAACAAGAATACCTTGAGCTGTCTCAGGACGAAGATAAGCAATAGAAGCACTATCTTCAACTGGTCCGATAAAAGTCCTAAACATTAAATTAAAGTTCCTGGCTTCAGTTAAATCGCCACCACACTCAGGACATTTAGTTTTATCATCTAAATGATCTGTTCTAAATCTCTTGTGACATTTCTTGCATTCTGATAAGGGATCAGAAAAGTTTTCCGTATGTCCTGATGCTTTCCAGATATTAGGATTCATAATAATAGAACTGTCTAATCCAACAATATCATCCCTTCTCCTGGTCATAGCTTTCCACCATGAATCTTTAATATTTCTTTTTAATTCCACTCCCAAGGGTCCGAAGTCATAAAAACCGCCCAATCCACCATAAATATCTGAAGATTGGAAGACAAAACCTCTTCTTTTAGTAAATGAAACTATTTTTTCAAAACTGTTTTCCATATATGTATATACTATCAAAAAAGCTGAAATAAGCCAAGCTTTGTGGCTTTCTCACTTTCAGAGTAAATTATTTACATTGAACATTATTCTTGTCACAATTTCCATCCCTTCCTATGTTTCCAGTATAATCAACACACCATGATCCTAGACTTTTATTTAAAAAATTAGTCTGACAGCAATATCTTTTATGATCAGCGCTCACAAAGATATAAGCATTACCACCCATTGATTTAATGCTTTCAAAAACTTTTTTAATTTCTACGTTATTATCAAGGCCATCATAATCTTTGTTTTCTAACTCATATATCATCGCCCAATTCCTTAATTGACCCATTTCCATTTTCACCCTCATTTCTTTTGCCTTTTCTTGGGTCTTGTAAGATAAATATATAGGGACAGAAAAAGAAGAAAAGAAAACAACTAAAACAGCTAAAGCTTTAAAAAACTTTTTAATCTTTTCGGACTCTCCGGCAACTATTGACTCATCTGTCCGTACAGCGTCTCTGTTTTGGCGGTTAAGGTTTTGTTGGTCCATTGATCTATTCCTGATAGTTGAGCAGAGCCAAGAAGAATAATGGCTTCGTCCGCTAATTCAGGCTGTACTGAGATTTGAAAAGCACAAATCTTTGCATCTTTTATTATTCCCGACCCGGCTGGAAGGCTGCCGATATTGCAAACCACCTCGCTCGTATTTTCATCATAAGTTAACTCTGTTCCTTCTGGATATGTTTTACCAACAAAAGTAACACTTTCTGGTAAGACAGTAACCATCTTAGCACTCTCTATATCATTGTATTTATTAATAGCTTTCCATTCTACTGTCAAAGTAGTCTTCTGTCCTGTTTCTAATGGATAAGGTCCTGAATTTTCAAAATATTTATTTTCAGAATAAATCTTCTGCTCAGCTGAAACAACTGAACTTATCTTAGTCAAGAATTCTTGCCTCGCCTCACCTAATGTTACCTTATTCTTTAAAATAGGATTCTTGTCATTCAATGATTTCATTGCCCATTCTGGCTTGACATTGACCCAGAACTCAACCTTGCCAACTTGCCCTACTTCTAAAAGTTTTAATTCAGGAATCTTGTCTGCTTCCCAGACAATTGAATTATCTCCTGATTGGTGCTTTCCGCCATCATTAGTTTTAATCGAAGTTAAATCATATTGATCTCCTTCCAATCTAGTAATCATAACTAAATCTTGAAGAGAATTGTCTCCTACATTTCTAAAAGTAACCTCGTAATGCAATTGATCTCCTGCAGAAGCCATGTAATTATCCGTATTATTTACCTTTTGGGTAATATACAAAGCTGGAGCAACGATTTGCACTCCCTTAACTACTTCTTTTAAAAGAATAAAATTACCGTCTTGCCAAACTCCAATTCTAGCTTTGAATACCTTCTGTTCCATTGATTGCCCGCTCAAAATCCCAGATATCTCTATCTTTCCTGCTCCGCCTTCATTCAAGACTGGAATATCCCATTGAGTATTATCCATTCCCTTAGGCTGAGAATAAAGGAACTCAAAATCATCAGGCATTTCAACATAACAGGTTAAATCCTCTAACGGATAAGTAACATTTGAAGAATAATTAACTCTAAAAGTTAAAGCCTTTCCTGTTGATACTTCCGAAGGAACATCTAGGTTTAAATCTAAGGGTATTGTTCCTAAAATAGTTGTAAAGGTTGTTGAAACTTCACTTCTTGTTTTCAAATCTTTGGGCTGGAAAGAAACACTAACCTTAGCAACCTTAGTATCTTTTTCTTTTCCTAATAATCGAGCATTAAACTTAAAAGATCTTTCTTCTCCGGGATAGATATCTCCGCCCAAAGCATCTGAGTTCATTACTTTAACCTTGCTTTCTGTTTCGGCAATGATAGAGCCGTCTGGATAATTAAAAATTAATTCTGGACTCTCTAATCTAATATTCCCGTTATTCTTCATCTTAACAACATACTCAACATCTTCTCCAATGGTTGTTTTCTCTGGTGCTAATATTTCCAGCTTCAAAACTTCTTTAGAAAAAGACATGCTCTGCCAAGAGAGATAGGTGCCTATCCCAATAGCAGCTAAGATTATTAAAATTATAACGATTAATCTTTTTTTCATTTTAGTTTATTATATCTTTTACTCTACCGATCATATCTTTTCTGGCTGACTGCCAAGTTCCTCCCTCTTTATTAATTTCTTTTTCTATTGCCCTAGTTATCTTATTTAACTCAGCCTTGGTATAATGTTCGTATTGACCTTTGGTAAAATGCTTTTCCGCTAACGCTTTCATCTTATCTTTATACATTAAAGATTTTCCTCCCCATAAATTTTTGTAAGCATCAGGCTGAGCAAGCTTCCAGAGTATTTCTCTTGTGGTAACATTGTTTCTTCCTCTAAAGAATGACGGTTTTTCTGGGGCTGGCTTTTCTTTAACAACTGGCCTAGCAAATCTTTTCGCCATTCCTGGCCCCTTACTTTCATCTCTTATTGCAGGATTATTATGGTCAGCATCTTCACGCATAAATGAATTCCTTCCAATCTCATTGCCCATAAAAGAATTGCCTGGATCATTATTATTTTGTATTGGAGGAGTTTCTTCCATAATTATATTGCTATCTCTTCTAATGATCTTCCTGCTAATTGAGACGCTCGATCAGGTTTATTTTTTAATGTCGTAGCAATTCTTCTTATTTCATCCTTGCTAAATGTCTCATTGCTTTGTTTGTGTCCAAGAGCTTCTTCTACAATTTTTATTATTTGGCCTCTATATGAAGCATATTCCCCTGTATTATATACATTACCATAAGGATCCTTATGTCCAGCAAAATTAATAACATCTTTTTTAGAAAGAGTTTTGCCTCCATCAAAAACTGATTTTGGTTTTTCTGGGGCTGGCTCTTCTTCTTTAATATCTTTGGGTTGTTGATCGTCTTTCTTTTTCAATGGTTGTCCTAAAATAAAATCTCTAAAAGAAGGCATATTATATTTTTTTAATATTTAATAATATTTTATCTTCTCCAATTTCTATTTCCTTCATTCCTTCTTCAGAAGAAAGAATAAATTCTTTAGCTAAAACTTCCTTTAAAATAGTCTCTTTGTTTCTTGCTAGTATTCTATCAAAAAATTGTGATTGTTGGAAGTAAATATTAATAGTATCTTCGGGAACAAACCTCATCTCCTTCCTCATTTGTTGAATCTGTCTGATTAATTCCCTTACTTCCCCTTCTTCCTTTAATTCAGGAGTAAGATTAGTGTCTAATTCAACTGCTTCATTAATACTAGAATCAAAGATAACTTCTTTAACATTTACCTCGTCTTTAATTAAATTCAGTATATCTGCCTTATCTTTTAGCTTAGTCTTAACTTCTTTAACTTTTAAAGATGTCAAAGGCTGTCTGACTTTAATTCCTACTTTTGATCTTAAAGCTAAGGCTAAATTAACAATATCTCTTGCTTCTTGCATTTCACTTTCCAATTCTTCATCAATTAATTTAGCATCTACTTCTGGATAATCGCATAAATGAACACTCTCTTTTCCGCCTTTATTCATTTTTAAATAGATTTGCTCAGTAATGAATGGTGTAAAAGGAGCCATTAATTTAGATAACTTGAATAAAGCATAATTAAGAGTATTAGTAGCTTCTTCTTTTTCTTGGATTGATTCTGGCTTCTGGAATCTTCTACGAGACCTTCTAATATACCAATTAGATAAATCGTCAATGTAATCATTGAATAATCTAGTCGCCTTAGTTAATTCATACTTATCCATCCATTTGATGACTTCTCTATTCAAGGTTTCTGTTTTAGAAATAATCCATTTGTCTAATAGATTATCAGTCTTTAATTCTTTAGGTTCCCCCTTGTAAGTTTCGTAAAAGACAAAACAATTTTCTAGAGCAGAAATAATCTTTCTCCAATACTCTTTAACTTTATCTCCTGAGAAGCGATAATCTTCTCCAATTGAAGTTGAAGCTAAAAGGAAATATCTTAAAGAGTCAGCTCCATATGAATCAAACATTTCAGCTGGGTCAGGATAGTTCTTTAATTTCTTACTTAACTTCCTTCCTTTATCATCTAAGACTAATCCATTAACAATGACATTCTTAAAAGCTGGATGATCTTTCCCTAATCCAATATCATCAATGGTTAAGGCTGTAGCTAGAATGTGAAGAGTGTAGAACCAGCCTCTGGTCTGGTCTAATCCTTCCGCAATGAAATCAGCGGGATAGGTTTGTTCCACTAGTTCTTTGTTTTCAAAAGGATAATGCCACTGGGCATAAGGCATTGAGCCTGATTCAAACCAGCAATCAAATACTTCCGGAGTTCTCTTCATTTCTCCTCCACATTTACATTTTAATTTAACCTCATCAATAAAGGGACGATGAAGATCTTTTAAATCATACTTCTTAATAGCTTTCTTTTCTAATTCTTCAATTGAGCCAATACAAACTCTTTCTTTACAATCAGGACATTCCCAAATTGGAATGGGAGCACCCCAAAATCTGCTTCGAGAAATATCCCAGTCTCTAGCTCCTTCTAGCCATTTACCAAATCTTCCCTCTTTAATATTATCAGGCACCCAGTGAATCTGCTCATTATTCTTTAATAGCCTGTCTTTAATTTTAGTAACCATGACGTACCAGCTTTCAATGGCATAATACAGTAAAGGAGAATCGCACCTCCAGCAATGTGGGTATTCATGAACAATTAATTCTTCTTTAAAGAGGATATCTCTTTCTTTTAGATTCTCAATAATCTTCGGGTCAGCTTCCTTAACTGGCATCTCTGCAAAATCAGTTACTTCTTTTTTGAATCTGCCAGCAGTATCAACAGTATGGAAGAATGGCAATTCATATTCCTTGCCCATATTAAAGTCATCTTCACCATACATGGGATTCAAATGAACGATTCCAGTTCCATCTTCATTAGAAACAAATTCAGCGCCTAAGATTTGATAGGCGTTTTGGATATTTTCTGGTTTTTCTTTTTTTAGATAATCAAAGAGTGGTTCATATTTTAATCCGATTAAATCTTTTCCTTTAAAGCGACTAATGGTTTTGTATTCTTCTTCAATAATGAATAATCTATCAGTTGCTAAAACATACTCTTTATTACTGCTAGTTTTAATAAAGCTGTATTCTAAATCTTTGTTTACCGCTAAAGCCACGTTACCAGGTAGCGTCCAGGGAGTAGTAGTCCAAACTAATAAATATGCATCTTCAAATTCTTTATTATCAATAATCTTGAATTTAACATAGACTGATTTATCTCTCGTCTCTTTGTATCCTTGATTAACTTCAAAGTTAGAAAGGGTGGTTCCACAACGAGGACAATACGGAGAAACACGGTAATTCCTACTTACCAGCTCTTTATTCCATAATTGTTTCAAGACCCACCAGACTGATTCGGTATAATTACTATCTAATGTTGAATAGGCATTGTCGTAATCAGCCCATCTGCCTACCCTTTTCAAAGTTTCTTGGAAATCACCAACACAAGCAAAAACAGAACTCTTGCAAGCATCATTGAATTTCTGCACTCCCATCTCTTCAATCTGTTTCTTGTTTTTAATTCCTAATTCTTTTTCAATTAAGTTTTCGACAGGCAAACCATGGCAGTCCCAGCCTACTCTTCTCGGAACTTGATATCCTTTCATGGTCCAATATCTCAAAACTGCATCCTTAATAGTAGTAGCTAGAATGTGACCATAGTGAGGCTTGCCAGTGGCAAAAGGAGGTCCGTCGTAGAAACTAAAAAATGGAAAACCTTTTCTGTTCTCGATTGATTTATGGAAGATATCATTATCTTCCCAGAATTTTAATATTTCTTCTTCTTTATTCATGTATTTCTTTTATTTCTCCTGTATTGGGTAATATTTCTTTTCTCTTTTCTAAAAGGGTCTGATTATCCATTCCTTTAATATATCCTTCTAAAAGCCATAAAGGATCGCCATGAGAAACGATCAGAATATTCTTGTCTTGAAATTCTTCTTCAATCTCATTAAAAAGCTTGATTATCCTTTCTTTGCATTGATTCCATGACTCTCCATTGGGAATAGCTGTATCAAAGGCTTTCATGCGATCATTGTTATAGAAATTCCAATACTCTTCCTTAGTTTTACCCCCAAAAGCTCCCCAATTCAAGTCCCGGAGCCTAGTATCATAGATAATCTTATCAATATCATAATCAATGATTTCAGCGACTATTTTAGCTGTTTCCCGACAGCGTAAAATATCTGACGAAAAAAGGCAATCAATTTTGTCTTGTTTTAATGATTCTCCTGCCAATTTAGCTTCCTCTTTTCCTTGTTCAGTTAAACAATATGGAGGATTACCATCAGGCCAATAGTATATTATTCCTTGATGCTCAGCCTGATGATTGTTCTGGCCATGCCTCAAGAAGAAATATTTATTTTTAAGATTAAGATTCATACGTTAAAAATAGCAGATTTTAATGCTTTGAGCAATTTAAATACCCTCCCGTGTACGGTCTTGGTACCCCACCAAAGCAATAACCGTAAGGGTTAATTGATTTATATTTTAATTATATCGCACTGGTGATCGGTCCATTATTTTTTATTACTAGCTTCTTTATTTTTTTTAATAATTACTTCGTTAATTGCAATAATCTTTTCAATAACATAGCTACAATTGTCGTTAAATTCATTGAAACTTTCTTTATAATCTATTAATTTAAAATCTTCCCCTTCAAAAGAACGCACCCTATAATCAAACATTATCATACCACTAACACCTCCAAAGCCACCCTTTACAATGTCATGCGCAAACGCATTACGTGTTTTTGAAATTTTTATTATTCTTTTTATAAATTCTTCCTTGTCTTTCCCTTTTAGCCACCTTTCTTTTAAATTTAAATTTTTAAATAAATTTATTTTTTTGCCGAAATCAAAAAAATAATTAGAAAACAACACTTCTCTAACAAAAGAATATTTATCGCCTGAACAATTTAAATATTCTGACAACAAAATTTCTAAAAAACTTTCGACGTGTTTCGTTTTTTCAACTATACTTCCTACTATATTTTTAGTTGTTTCATCCCATTCTTCACTTAATTTTTTAAATTCATCTTTCATAAATAATTTAAAAAACCTCAAAAAGAGGTGCCTTGATTATTAAACTATTAATATTTTGACCGTAAGCGGTCTCTCGATACTTTTTCATATTGCTCGGTAAGTGGGACGAACTTGGAACCTTTATTGTCCACAATCTATAATAGTTAATCCTTCTTTATTTTTTAAAGAAAGTAGTCCCTTGGCGTTTCTAGTCTCACCGTTTAAATATAATTTTTTAAGATTGGGTAAATTTTCTAATGGAGAAAGATCAGAAATTTTTGGATTATCACACATGAACAATGTTTCTAATTTAGTTAATCCTGAAAGAGGAGAAAGATCAGAAATATTATTCATGTCTATGTTTAGGTTGGTTAAATTTTTTAATCCTGAAAGAGGAGAAAGATCAGAAATATCAGTTTGACTTATTCTTAAATCAATTAAGTTTATTAGCTTAGAGAGAAAAGAAAAATCAGAAATTATAGTTCTCTGATATACAAGCTCTTTTAAGTCTAAAAATTCTAAAGACGTTAATCTTTCTAACTCACTAGTCGGAATTTTACCGTTGTTATTTTTAATTACACAATTTAATTTTTTTAAACTATCATTGTTCAATTGCTTCATTTTCCTATCTTCTCGAATCTCATTGGAATAATAAGGATCAGTAGTTGGCGCCAATTCAATAGAATATTCAATGTTTTGACAGTCGTTATTTTTTTCACTGGTATTTATATCAACGATTTGATTATCGCCTTTGTTATTTTTTATAAAAAATTGATAAAATCCAACAATTATAATTGTGACTAAAATTATTATGATCACGAAAGCAATTTCTTTTTTATTTCTATACATATTTATTAGATTAATAATCTTGAAAACATTATATCATAAACAAAAACCGACTAACAGTCGGCCTTGAATTTGCTCGGGAGATAGGATTCGAACTAGTCATACAAATAATTAAAATCTCCTCTCTCTATTTCCCTGTCTATTTCTTCGATTGTCTCTCCTGCAACACCCTCAAATCCCAATGCCTTCATCCCATTAACTGTCATCATTCTAACAACTTCTTGAACAGGTAATAAAGTTGGATCATTATTAACTCCTTTTTGTAATAAAGCAGCAAACTTCCCTGCTTCCCATATGTCTAACCTATTAGAACTAGCTGCTCCATCTGTTCCTAAGGCAACAATCACTCCCGCTTTTAATAATTTAGCGACCGGAGCAATTCCCGAACCAAGTTTTAAATTGCTAAGTGGACAATGAACTACTTTGCAATTATTCTTCGCAATAATTGAAATATCATTATCGGTTAACCAAATACAATGAATTAAAACTGTTTTCTCATCTAACACTCCAATACTCTCTAAATATTCTACTGGAGACAATCCATGATTCTTAATTGAATTATCAAATTCTTCTTTTGTTTCTGCCACATGAAGCTGATAAATAGCATTATACTTTCTAGCCAATTCTTTGGCTTTAATTAAATTATCTTTAGAAACAGTATATGGAGAATGCGGAGCAACTGATACTTTAATAAAAGGATGATTCTTGTATTTCTCTAGTAATCTTTCTGTTTCTTTTAAATCTTTATCAAACACTTCCTGTCCCTTTAAATCAATTAATCCCTCCCCTAAAACAACTGTCATTTCCATTTCTTCACAGGCTCGAGCCACTTCTTCTTGATAAAAATACATATCCATAAAAGCTGCTATTCCGTTCTCTTTCATTTCTTTAATCGCAATCTTAGTTTGTTCATAAACAAAAGCAGGAGTAACCATTTTAGCTTCAAGTGGCCAAATAACATCATTAAGCCATTCCTTTAATGGCAAATCTTCTGCCATGCCACGAAAACCAACCATGGCCGCATGACAGTGAGCATTTATTAATGGTAGATTGAATTTAGATTGCATGTTCTTTTCTTAATAATTCTTCTTTCTTTTTACTTCCCCTATTATATCCTCCAAGTTTCCCATCTGATCGAACAACTCGATGGCAAGGAATCGAAGGATCGTAATTCTTATTTAAAATATTCCCTACTGCTCGATATGCTTTATGACTTCCTGCTTTCTTAGCCACTTCTGCATATGTCATCACTTTTCCTTTAGGAATTTTCTTAACAACTTCTAAAATTTTTTCCTTAAAACTTTTCATCTTATATCTTCTTAGTAAAATCACACTTTGGATAATTAGAACATCCATAAAAATTTCCGTGCTTACCGTTTCTTTCAATTAATATTCCTCCACATTTAGGGCAAACATTTTCACTATCTTTATTTGCCATTTTAATATATTTTATTAACTTAAAATGATCTATTAGTTCTATTGGCTTATCTTCTGCAAATTTAATAGCTTCTAAGGTAAATTTATTTGTAGTGATAAAATAACCCTTAGCGGTAGCAAGATGGCCAACAAAAGATCCATAAAAATCTCTAACTGCTCCAACTGAAACTTCTCTTGTTATAAATTTCTTGCATTGAATATATCCTGTCTCTCCATCTTTTTTAATAATTACATCTATTCCTCCATCATGAGAACCGCCTACCTTTTCCGCTTCATACCCAAGGCGAATAAATAAATTAGCAATATATTCTTCAAAATCATCTGGCTTTAATCCTCTAAGCCATTTTATTAGATCTTCATCTGATCTATATTTCTCTCCTTTTTTAATTCTTGAACCTACCTCCCATTTCTTAATAATTTTAGGAAGCCAAACTTCTATAAATATTTTTAAAATTCCAAGCCCTATCACAATTAACCATAACCACCAAAGCTGAATCAAAACTTTTAAAATACCTATAAAGAAATCACCGTAATTGATTTGAAGTAAGTGTTCCATACATTATTTATTATCAATTCCTATCTTCCAAATATTCTTTTCTAAGAAAGCTTCGATGGTTTGTCTATTGGCCTTATTTATTAAATTAGAATGAGAAAGCTTATTCTTTTTTGCATATTCAGCCAAAGTAATAATCTTTTTGCCTTCTAAATAAGCTAATCTTTTATAATAACTATTAGTAATGGCCTTACCAACTATCTCTTCCATGATGGCAGTTGATCCTTTTAAATCAAACTCTTTAAATGCTTCGTAATATTTATTTCTATCGATAAACTTAATATTTATCGGAACAAATCCTTCCCTTATTAATAAATAATTATTAAGAACACGTCCAATGCGACCATTACCATCAATAAAAGGATGCGTATATTCAAAAGTAAGATGTAGTTTTGCTATACGCTTAATAATGCTCTCGTGGCTCGCTCCATTATATTCAACTAGCATTTTTTCTAAACGACCCACTACTTCTTTTGGATTAGGAGCGATATGACTACCAACACGAACATATTCATCGTCTTTTCTAAATCTTCCCGCAATATCATCGTTAATATTAGAAATCAACATTTTATGGATTGATAAAACAACAGGAAGAGTAAGTTCTTGTTCTTTAGCCTTTTTATCAATATAAGAAACAACTCTTGCTAAATTCTTGGTTTCAAAAATTTCTCTTTCTGTTATAAATCTATCTAAATTAATTTGCGAAAGTATTTTTTCAGTCTCATCAAGAGTAATAGTACTATTTTCTATCGCATTAGAATTATATACCTGCTCCGAAACCTCAGCTTCAGAAATAAGCTTAATAAGGGCATCTTTACCTATCGATGCTTTATAGTATCTTTCACGAAGAGAATTTATTTTATTAAAAGCATTAAATGTTTTTGCCATATACTATCATTATATTACTTTTCACGTTTTTGTCAACCATAAACGTGAAAATAGACGAATAATAGCACTTTTTCACGATTTTACTATGAATAAAGTATCAATGTATACTAATTTTTAACCCGTTCTAAGATGGAAACAAATGATTCGAAATAACTTTCTTAAAAACATTACATCTGTTCAGGAGCAGATATTCCCATTAATTCTAATGTGTTCCTTAAGGCAATCTTAGTTACATAAACTAAACCAAGTCTTGCCTCTTTTAATTTCTCATCTTCAACTAAAACATGGCAGTCGTTATAGAATTTGTGGAAGATAGTCGCTAAATCAAGTGCATACTGAGGAATTCTGTGAACCTGATAATCAATAGAAGTATCTTCAATTATCTCTGGTAATTTTAATATCTCTTTCATTAATTCAATTTCACTAGGATGATTAAGTAAAGAAATATTATTAATCTTCTTAACCGAAGGAACTCCAGCACTCCTTAAAATACTAGTAATGCGAGCATGAGCATATTGAACATAATAAATAGGATTCTTTTCTGATTGCTCACGAGCTAAATCCATATCAAAATTCAAATGAGTATTGTTTGATTTCTGTAAAAAGAAAAACTTGATTACATCAGGAGGTAATTCAGCAAGTAAATCATCCATTAAAACAGCTGTTCCCATTCTCTTTGACATCTTTACTGGCTTGCCATCTTTCATGACTGTTACAAACTGAGTCAAAAGAATCTCTAATTTTCCTTTGTGCCCAATAGCCTCAACTCCCGCTATTAAACCAGCGACGTCACCAAAGTGATCTGCTCCCCAGACATTAATTACTTTATCAAACTTCTTCTTCTCAAACTTATTCTTGTGGTAAGCAATATCCCCGGCTAAGTAAGTACTCTTGCCATCAGTCTTTACAATTACCCTATCCCTCTCATCACCAAACATGGTCGACTTAAACCACAAGGCTCCTTCTGACTCATAAGTAAATCCTTTCTTCTTTAATAGCTCAATGGCTTTTTCAACTTCCCCACTTTCATGCAAAGAAGTTTCTGAAAACCATTCATCAAATTGAATATTCAAACCAGCCACTGTTTTCTTAATACTTTCTAGAATAATTGAAGAAGCTTCTTTTCCTACGAGATAAGGGTCTTTCTCTTTAATGACTAAAGCTAGTTCATCAATATATTCTCCTGAATATTTAGCATCAGCATCTTTTAAGACTGAATGGCCTAAAGATAATATCTGCTGGCCATAATCATTAACATAATATGCTTTTTCAACCTTAGAACCCGTCTTAGATAAAACATTGACTAAGACATCTCCAAAAGGACCACCACGGCCATTTCCCACGGTCAGAGGGCCAGTCGGATTAGCAGAAATAAATTCTACTTGAATTTTAGACTTAGAAATATTCAAATCTCCAAACTTTTCTCCTTTTTTCAAAACTTCTTGAATTTCATCTAAAACAATCTCTTTAGAAACAAAAAAGTTAATGAATCCAGGATTAACTACTTCAATCTTCTCAAAGTATTTATTCTCAATCTTCTCTTTGATCTTTTCTGCAATTTCAGAAGGATTCTTTCCTTCTTTTTTAGCTATTTCCATCGCCACACTAACTGAATAATCACCAAAAGAAGCCTCTTTAGGCTTCAAAACTTTAACTAAAAACTCCTCTCCGTATCCTAGAGACTTCAATGACTTAGAAACAATTTCTTTTATCTCTTCCCTAATATTCATCATATGCCCATATTCTAACAGAAAATGTAGAAAAAGAAACTATTGACAATATATAATTAGTATTTTACCATCTTTATACCTTGAGGACCGAAAAAGATGCACCCATATGCCTCTTCTCCGTTCCTTAAAAAAAGGTTCGGCTAAATTTAACTCACAGAAGATTTCTGTGTTTATTCGGATTAATGAGGTAATGATTATGACCACTGAAACTGAAGCTTTGATTGAAAAGATAGATGACATTTTGAACCACGAAAACGGCACATCCATAAAAGACTGGAAATGCGTAGATAAAGAATTAATTGAGCAAATCGAAAACAATGAAACAGCTCTTCTATACATTGTCCAGGACCCAAAAAAGGGACACAAACTTCTTGAAACTTGTTTCGGATCAACATTTGAAGAGTTTACCATCCTCATTATCAATAGAACAGAAAATTTTGCTGATTGCATGACTTATTTAACTTCTCATTGGAAAGAGTTAAATGCCTACGTTCTTTCCCGTGCAGAAAAACTTGCAACTTCGAGCGAACACTACCTTATCCTCGCTGAAAAGTATCCTTTATTTAATGAAGAAAAAAAGCGAGAATACATGCTCCAGATGGCTTCACGGTTAGCCCGAAGCACAGAAGAATATGCAAAAACCATTGAGGTCATTGCAAATCATGGATTTCCTTTCTATGCCGACCATAAAAAAGCTATCGGGCTATTAATCGAGAGATCTATTCTCTCTACCGATGCCTCATTTGACACTATCAGCAAGATCTACAATATTATTGAAAAAATATATGGCAATCCGCCTAAAAAATATGTAGATTTCTTCAAAAAAATAACTGTCAAAAGTGCAATAAAAAGTGATATTCCTTTCGTACACAAAGAAAAGTTAAAAGAATACGACATGGAAAAAGAATTTTCATCGGCAGAAATGCTAATGACTTGCATCATAATTCTTGAAGGAATAAAAAAAGATTCTCAAATTTTACCCGAAGGATCGCACGCGAAGAAAATTATTGAAGATATTTGCCGGAATAATAAATAACCGGCTTTTTTATTTCTTTTTCTTTTTAATAATTGCCTGTCGAGGACAAAGCTTTTCTCCCCCACATTTTTCTAATTCTTTACAATCTATTATCTTCGCTTTTCCGTTACTCATTATTTCTATCCCTTTAGGACAATAGATTGTGCATCCCGCACAACCAAGACACTTCACTTTATCAATTTTGTATAAATTCATTTGTTTATTAAATTACAAAGGCATGCTGCCATGTTTTCTTGTTATTAATCCCTCTCTCTTTGTTAGTAGGGATTCTAGTGACTTAATCAAAACGCTTCTTGTTTCTCTTGGATCAATAATCATATCAACTTGTCCTAATTTAGCGGCACAAAAAGGATCAAGGAAATTGTCTTTGATTTCTTGTGTCTTTTCTTTCTCCAGCTTGTCTGGATTTTTGCTTTCCGCTAATTGCTTCTTAAAAATAATCTTTACCGCTTGTTCTGCTCCCATGACTGCTATTTGCGCACAGGGCCAAGCAATAACTCGGTCATAACCTAAATCACGAGAAGCTAAGGCAATATATGCTCCGCCAAAAGCTTTACGCATAATTAAACTAATCTTTGGAACGGTTGCTTCTGCATAGGCATACAATATCTTTGCTCCATGACGGATTATTCCCTGATATTCTTGGCTGACTCCTGGAAGATAGCCTGGAGTATCAACTAAATTAATCAAAGGAATATTAAAGGCATCACAGAAACGAACAAAGCGAGCAATTTTGTCTGAAGAATCAATATCCAATACTCCGGCCATTGATTTAGGCTGGTTAGCTACTATTCCCACTACACTTCCATTTAATCTAGCTAATCCAACTACCGCATTAACAGCAAACCTACTATGAACCTCAAAGAAAGAATCTTCATCAAAGATTTCTTTAATTATTTCTTTAACGTCATATCCTTTCTCTTGTTCTTCAGGAACAAGTTCCAGCATCTTCTCATTTTTTTCTTCAGAAACAATAGCCTGTTCCTTAGTTACATCTTCCATATTGTTCTGAGGCAAATATGATAAAAGATTTTTAACTTGATTGAAGCAATCTATTTCATTTTCACAAACAAAATGAGCACAACCACTTTTAGTTGAGTGAACTATTGCCCCTCCTAAATCTTCAAAAGTAACATCTTCTCCCGTCACTCTCTTTATTACATCTGGTCCAGTAATATACATCTGTGATATTCCCTGAGTCATAAAAATAAAATCTGATAGTCCAGGAGCATAACAAGCACCGCCAGCTGAAGGACCAACCATGATACTGATTTGGGGAACTACTCCTGAAGCCTTAACCATACTTCTAAAAATGCTGGCATAACCATCTAAGCTAGAAACACCTTCTTGGATTCTCGCTCCGCCTGAATCAGTTATCCCAATAACAGGACAGCCAGTCTTACGAGCCAAATCAATTACCTTAGTAATTTTAGCTCCGTGCATTTCTCCTAATGAGCCCCCCATCTTAGAAAAATCTTGGCTGTAGATATATACTGTTCGATTCAATATCTTTCCAAAACCAGCAATGACTGAATCCCCAGAAAATTTCTTTTTATCTAAATCAAGCCCGGAAAAACGGCTCTCCACAAAAGCATCTAATTCTGTAAAACTATTTTCATCTAAAAGAAGATTGATTCTTTCTCTAGCACTTAACTTCCCCTTCTGATGCTGCTTTTCTATTAGCTCAGCATTATCTAAAGAAGATAAGGCATTATTCAATTTTTTAAATTCTTTTTCTAGTTTCATAAATTATTGGCTAATTGTTTTAAATTGACCTTTTAATCCTATAATTATTTTCTGCATTAATTCTTCATTATCTACCTCCTTCCCTGTCTCTATCTTTAATGAGGTAGCAACATCTTTTAATTCCGTAGGGAAATTAGATATATTAGTATTAATCCCTATTCCGATTACTGATGATTTAACTACCGAGCCAACAATATTCTCTGTTAATATCCCGCATATCTTTTTGCCATTCAATAAAACATCATTAGGTAGCTTAATTAAAGGCTCGACATTAAAATCTTCTTTAATTGTTTTAGCAACAATGAAAGCGGCTAAAATAGTTAATGTCTGTAAATCATCAATCTCTCCGTGAGGAAGAATGATTGAAAAATACAAACCTCCCAAAGGTGAATACCAAGCTTCTCCTTTCCTCCCATAGCCATTCTCTTGCATGTCAGCTACCACCACTGTCCAAGGCAAAGCTCCCGCCTCACTCAGCTCTTTGGCTTTCTTGTTGGTTGAATTAACAGATTTTAATCTTTCTATTTCCATAATTATTCTAAAACAATTAAAACATCTCCTTCTTTAACTTGCTGATTCTCTTTAACCATTATCTTTTTAATCTTTCCCATACTCTCAGAAACTATTTCATTTTCCATTTTCATCGCTGACAGGATTAAAACCTTCTGTCCCGCTTTGATGCTCTCCCCCTCTTTAACAAAAACACTAGTTACGATTCCTGACAAAGAAGAAATAATTTCTTTCTTAGAAGAACTAATAGTTGAAGAAGTCTGAACATTAGACAAGGCTTCTTTCTTTGAACCAAAAACAAACTCCTTGTTTCCAATCTTTACTTTCACTCTGCCCTGCTCTTCTTTCAGCTCAATCTGATATTCTTTGTTTTTTATCTTTATCTTAAAATCCATATATTTATTCAGTCATTCTTAATCTTTCTGCACCAAGCCATTTTGAAACAGAAACATTACTTTTTGTTTTCTTAATCTTTTCATATACCTGGAAAATTATATCTGCCAATTCTTCTTCATTGGTTTCTTTAATCAACTTTCTTTCTTTTAGATATGGATTGAGCATTAATTCTTTAGTAATACCACTCTTTTCTATAAAATTAGTATTAAAACTTCCTCTTAAGAAATCCTTGTCATTCAATAATAATTTAAAGAACGGAATAGTTGTTTCAACCCCCTGAATAATAATCTCATCAATGGCTCTTTTAAGCTTGCTGATTGCTTCCTTCCTCGTCTTACCAGTAGCAACAATCTTCGCCAACAAAGAATCAAAGTAAGGATAGATTTCCTGTCCGTGGTGCAAGAAACTGTGCAAGAATACTCCTTGCCCTCCTGAGGGGAAATACTTTTCAATCCTTCCTGGTGTTGGTTGAAAATCTTTCTGCGGATCTTCCGCATTAACTCTTACTTCAATCGCATAGCCATTGAAACAAATATCTTCTTGCTTAAAAGGCAATGCTTCTCCTTGAGCAATTCTTATCTGCTGTTCAACAATATCTATTCCTGTAATTGCTTCGGTAATGGGATGCTCAACTTGAATTCTTGGATTAACTTCCATGAAATAGAAATTCTTGTTGTTATCAACTAAGAATTCTACCGTCGCAGCTCCTTTGTATTTTAAAACTTTAATTATCTTGACTGCCCAATGAGCCATTTCTTCTCTAGTCTTAGGATCAAGGAAAGAAGAAGGTGCTTCTTCTAAAAGCTTCTGGAATCTTCTCTGGATAGTACATTCTCTTTCTCCTAAGTGAACTGTATTCTTACCATCTCCCAAGACTTGGAATTCAATATGCCTTACCTCAGGAAGATATTTTTCTAAAAAGAAATCTGCATCAGCAAAAGCTGTTGCCATTTGCCTTTGCACGGCTAAAGAAATAGCAAAGAGTTCTCCTAGATTAATTTTATTCTCAATAATCCTTATCCCCATTCCTCCGCCACCTTTCTGAGCTTTTAAAATAAAGGGGGGCTTAATTTTATTCGCCCACATTGCTAAATCTTTTTTATTCAATATCGGCTTATCACTAGCTGGCAAAGTAGGAATGCCTACTTTTTTAGCAATTCTCTTCGCTTCAATCTTATCTTCAAATTTCTTTAAAAGATTAGATTGAGGTCCAATGAATATAATATTGTTTCTTTCACAAAGCTGAGCAAATCTCCAATTTTCCGCTAAAAAACCATAGCCAGGGTGGATTGCATTAGCCTTAGCTTTCTTAGCTATTTCCACAATCTTATTCATATCAAGGTAGCCCTTAGCTCCATCTTCATTTAAGAAGTGATATTCATCTGCTAAGCTAGTTTCTAAAAAGTTATGCTCTTCTCCTGGTTTAGGACAAAGCACAACACTTTTAATGCCCATTTCCTTGCAGGTCCTGATTATTCGCAAGGCAATTTCTCCCCTATTAGCAATTAAAATTTTCTTAATTTTCATAGGTTAGTTTTTTAATTTCTTCCATTACCTTTTCTGTAATCTTAATACAAACATCTTCATATTCTTTTGAATCACGACTCAATCCTTTTGAATTCTCAAATTCTTCTTTAAAGAAAAGTGGCTTGCCAATATTCAACCTGATATTCTTTTCAATCTTAGGCTTTTGCCCAGCCGGAAATAATTCAAAAGCTCCTTTAATTCCCATCGGAAGAATCGGCACTCCTGTTTCTAAAAAAAACTTAGCTACTCCCCATTTGCCTTGTCCCACTTCTCCCGTTCTAGTTCTAGTTCCCTCGGGATAAATAACTAAAGAATATCCTTTCTTTAAAAACTCAACAGCTGATAAAAAAGCGACCCTCTTTGAATTCTCATCTTTCCTATTCAAAGGAATCACTTCTCCTAAAGAATAGATTAAATCTCTGATACCGCTCCATCCTTTATTCTCCCGATCTATCTGTCCAATATGGGTATATCTTCTCGGAACACAAATATATCCGCAAAGAAGAATATCTAAATAGCTCTGGTGGTTAGAAGCTAAAATCACATTCCTATCTGGGAAATTATCTCTTCCTTTTACCTCCTTGATATAAATCAAGCCAACCAAAGGAGCTAAAGTAATCTTCATGATTATTGAAAGAAATCTATTCATAGAATTGTTCTGTTTCTTTTATTGTCTTCTGCGCATCATTCACAATCTCTTCGATAATCTCTTTACAGCTTTTAATCTCTGTAATTCCTCCGGCACAAGTACCACACAAAAGAGGGGTCAAATCAATATTGGCTGATCCTTTGTTGCCAGCAAATCTTTCTGAATTTAATTCTTCAGGAAAAGGACTTTTCTCTTCCATCTTCTTGATTGTTTCTGAAAGCTTGTTTTTAATGGCTCTAATTGGATGGCCAGTAAACCTCGCTACCACTACGACATCTTCATCGGTCGCATTAATAATGGCTTGTTTGTAGTTCTCGTGAATCTGACATTCAGTTGAAGCCATAAATCTAGTTCCTATCTGAACTCCATCAGCTCCTAAAAGTACTGCGGCTGAAAAAGTTGAACCATCATATATTCCACCAGCGGCAATCAAAGGAATATTCTTAATCACCTTTCTAGCTTGAGGAACTAAACAAAAAGTTGAGTTCTCACCAATATGTCCTCCTGATTCCATTCCTTCAACGACTACTGCATCAACTCCATTCTGTTCCATTTTTGAAGCTAATCTAACTGAAGGAACAACAGCCACAACTTTAATTCCTGATTGTTTTAGATATGAAAGAATTGGCAAAGGATTGCCTCCGCCAGTAAAAACAACTGGAACCTTCTCTTTAATAATTACTTTGACTAAATCAGCAATATTAGGATTCTGCATTAACAAATTAACTCCGAATGGCTTACTAGTTAATTCTTTGGTTTGCTTAATTTCTTCTTCCAGCCAGCTAGGAGAAGCAAATCCAGATCCAATTACTCCTATTCCTCCGGCATTAGAAACAGAGGCCGCAAGAATGTGCTCAGAAACTCCAGCCATACCTCCCTGAATAATCGGATATTGAATATTTAAAAGTTTTGTAAGTTTATTATTTTGAAACATATTATATCGTCTTAATTAAAGGTTCCTTGATTAATATTTGTTCTGCCTCATCTACTAATTCCTTTATCAAATCTTTAACTTTAACAATTTTGTTAATTCTCCAAGCATTTGCTCCCGCAAAAACTAATCCATTTTCTAGATCCCCTTTCCTAGCATTTTCTAAGGCTTTTAAAATGCAATAACTTTTATCACAAACTGGACCGATACATCCTTCGCATTCTGCTAAGTTAACCTTAGGAGCATTTCCCTTTAATAACTTCTCGACGAAAGGAGTTTTAATCGCTCTACCTGGTAATCCAACTGGAGAATGAATAATAACAATATCTTCTTCTTTGGCTTGAATGTATTCTTCTTTAAATTTTAAATCAGTATCACATTCTTCAGTCGCCACAAAACGAGTCGCCATCTGCACGCCAGATGCTCCGGCTCGAAGCATTTCCACAATATCTTTTCCCGTAAAAACTCCTCCGGCAGCTATAACAGGAATTTTAACTTCCTTAACCACTTCTTTCACGATATCAATTGCATGTCTGAAAGGATGACCTTCAGGAAAGCCTAAATGGCCCCCTGCATCACAGCCTTCAACCACTACTGCCGCTGCTCCTGATTCTTCAGCTCTTTTAGCTACCTTAGCTGATGAAGCAATAGCAAAGACAGGGACATTCCCTTCTTTGGCAAGATCAAAAATGTCTTTCCTAAAACCAGCTCCTTGAATAATTAAATCAATCTTTTCTTCAACTGCCGCTGTAACTAATTCTTTAAATCTTCCGACTACTCCCATAATATTTATTCCAATCGCTCCGTTGTTACCAGAAATCTCTCTCGCCTTTCTTATCTCACTCTTAACTTCTTCAGTATCTCTCATTCCGGAAACAGCAATAATTCCTATTCCACCTTCTTTGGCAACGTTCCCGGCTAATTTATGCAAAGAAATTCTCACTGCCATTCCTCCTTGAATAATCGGCAGTTTAGTAAAAATATTTCCTATCTTTAAATTAGGCAATTTAAAAAACTTAACTGAACCATCTTTATTTTCTTTAGCAGCTGCTTTCTTTTCTTCCATTTCCGTTTTATCCATCACAGCCACGCTGAATCTTACTTCACATTTTCTACTATCATTAACAAATGCTTCACCGATAAAATTAGCAATCTTTGAATTGTATATTCCCAAAAGCTTAACCTTGTATTTGATTTTGTCTCCTGGCCAGATTGGCTCATAAAACAATGCGCTCCTAACTTGGTAAGCCAAGAGATGCTTCTTTTTATGATCGTTTCCAAGCTTCTCTCTTAATAACAAAGTCCCAGTTTGAGCAATTCCCTCAACCACTAATACTCCCGGCATAATTGGAAAATCAACAAAATGCCCTTTGAAGTATTCATCTTCAGTATGTGTTTGTTTGAAGCCAATAATCGTATCACCTTCAATTGATTCAATTTCATCAACCCACAAAAAAGGATCTTGATACGGTATTATTTCTTTAATTTGTTCTTTTGAATAAAGCATAATTATAAGGATAAACCTCCATCAATATTTATTATCTCTCCAGTAATGAAGCTGGCTTCAGGAGAAGCTAAAAAAGCAACCGTAGCGGCAACTTCTTCTGGCTTTCCAAATCTGCCTAATGAAGTCAATCTTTTGACTGCCACTTTTAATTCTTCTGGTATTGCTTCAGCCATTTTAGTTTCGATAAAACCTGGAGCAATTGCATTAACACGGACATTGAATCTTCCTACTTCTTTAGAAACTGATTTGGTAAATCCAATTATTCCTGCTTTAGAAGCAGAATAGTTAGCTTGTCCAAAATTTCCTCTCTGTCCAACAATTGAAGAAACATTAATAATGTTTCCCTGACTGGGAACAAGAAGAGCTAATGCCGCTTTAGAACAATTAAAAACTCCTGTTAAATTAATATCAATCACTCTCTGCCATTCTTCAACTGTCATCTTAGCTAAAGTTCGATCTTGAGTTATTCCTGCATTATTCACTAAAACATTTAGTCCGCCTAATTCTTTAGAAACATCCATCATCATCTTTTCCACCTGATCCATCTTAGAAACATCGGCTAAAAAGTATTTACCATTTGTTTCAATGGCTACTTTCTTTAAATTCTCTTCTTGAGAAGGAATATCATTAAGAGCAACCTTGGCTCCTAGTGAAGCAAACTTTAAGGCAATGACTCTGCCAATTCCCTGAGACGCTCCAGTTATCAAAACAACTTTATCTTTAAACATATTTTTAATTAATTATTAATAAACTTTACTTCTTTAATATCCCTACCTGTAGTTTCAATATTTTGAATTTCGACTCCCTTCAAAATCTCTGGTAATTTTTCTACCATTGCTATCTCATTAAAAACTCTATCTAAATTAAGGAAGCTTTTACTTCCCAAAATCAAACCAGGATAAACAATTGTTTTATTCTGCTTCTGTACGAATTCAGCCTCTCCCAGATTAATAATATTTGTTAAGCTATTCTTTAATTCATTCACAATCTCTTCTTCTGATTGCAAATATTTCAAAGAAGCAAAATTTTCCTTCTTTAAAATCTTGTATATATTTTCAGAAGCACTAGCCTTCCCTATCTTCATCATTGATAAATTCAAAACAATGTCTGCATTTAAAATATCTTCTGATATTTCTAAGTTGCCTTTTTTAACAAAGCTCAATTTAGCTAAATCCATTGGCATTATTTTACTTTTCAAACAAACATCTAGTAAGCCTGATTTCTGAGCCATGCCTTCAATCGGAGCTTCGTCAAAACTCTGAGCCATTACTTTAATATTATCTAATTTGACTTTCTTCTCAAAAAGAAAATTAAGCACTGCCTCTAGAAAATCAGGAGAAGTATTTTCTCTAAAATATGCGTGATTAGGAGAAACTAGAGTCGGCATAATCACCATCTTTGAATTCTCGCTTAAAGATATATTCAACAAGCTGAAAATCTTTTCAATCAAATCAATCGCATCATATTTAGTTTTCCAGATAGCAACAGAATTGCTATTTGAATTAAAGCTAATTTCTTCTCCGATTGCATATTCCTTAACTGACTTGTGAGCCCACTTGTTTCCTAATTCATCCTCTAAGACTAAAGCAAAATATGGAACTTCAGGATGAGGCAGCGAAGCAATGCCAACCTTAGAAATTCCGACTACCTTGGCTTTTTCTGTTTTTACTCTTTCTAGTTTGCAAAAACATTGAGGGCAAATCTCTACTGATTGCTGCCAAACCTTTTTACATTTTGCGCATTGATAAAAAATCATATTATATCTTTTTAAATATATGAACAGTAACACTTCCTCCCGCTCCTCCAATATTATGGGTTAACCCTATCTTTGGATTAACAACTTGCCTCTCTCCGCATTTACCTCTTAATTGATTAACTATTTCAAATACTTGAGCTAAGCCAGTAGCAGAGATAGGATGACCCTTAGCTTTAAGCCCTCCCGAAACATTAACTGGCATTTCTCCGTTACGATTTAATTTGCCTGACCTAATTAATTCTCCTCCCTTACCTTCTTCGGCAAAACCTAAGTCTTCATAGGAAATTAATTCGACTGAAGTAAACGCATCGTGCACTTCAGCGATATTAATATCTTTCGGCTGAATCTTCGCTTCCTCATAAGCCATCTTGGCAGCCATCTTGGTTGCCTTAAAATGAGTAATATCATCTCTTTCAAAAGTTAAGATGTAGTCAGTTGCAAATCCAGATCCAATAACTTCAATATCAGTTGCTTCAGTTGAAACTACCGCTGCCGCTCCTCCGTTGATTGATAGAGAACAATCCATTAAACGCAAAGGCGAAGCAACTACTGGGGAACTCTTTATCTTTTCTAATTCCAAAGGTCGCTTATAAAAATAGGCGTGAGGATTCAAGACTGCATTCTCATGATTTTTAAAAGCAATTAAAGATAAATCATCCATGCTGCCCTGATATTTCTTCATATACTGCTGCCAGATTAAAGCATTTTGCACTGGAAAAAGCATTCCTTCTGGTTGTTCAATCACTCGCTCTGCCGCTGACAAGATATAGTCGACAACAATCTCACTTTTGTTGTCAACCAATTTCTCTCCTGCTAAAACAAGAATATTTTTAAATCCTTCTAAATGCAAAGCTGTCCACAAAGCAACGCCTCCTCCTCCGCAAACGGAAGGAACCTCGATTACAGGTACATTAGTTTTAAACAAGCCTGAGAGAAAAGACACTTTGTGTGTCTGATGTTCTCCTCCCGCGGCACTCGACATTCCCGTAAAGATAATTGCGTCAATCTCTGATATTCCTAATTTTGCATCTTTTAAAGCATCTATGGCTGCTTCATAAGCAAACTGCCACCAATATTTCTGAGAATAATCGAATTTAGTCATTCCCACTCCCTTAATATACATATTTTGTTTCATAAATAAAAAACAATCTTTTACAGATTACTATTTCATAGTACGTTTCGTTTTAAAGCAGAGCAAGAAAATTGTCCCCAATTAATAACTAGAAAATAAACAATTGATTTAAGCAAGACTTTGCAATGGTTCAATAGCTTGGAATCATCTAAAAAAGGATTATCTCGCTAGTAATTATAATATCATCACGGCTATCAAAAAAAGCCTTATGATCTAAGGCTTTCAGTTTAGCAAAAAGTCAAAACAATTTTTATTTTAAAAATTTAAAAGTAGACAGTATTTGTTTCTCTATTTTTGTTGTAGTCTCAGTTTTATTTCCAGGAACAGAAACTATATTAAATAAATAATTATCTTTCTTAACTATAATTCCGTTAATTGTAAGCGCGCCTACTTCAACTACCTCATAAGCATTCTCTCCTGCAAATTTAATTTTTTGTGGAGTCCCACTAAATCCTCCTTGATTTTCTAAAATATATTCTTCTAGGGTTTGACTTATAATCTTAGAATTTATTGAAATATTAAAACAATAAGCACAAGTATCATTTTGATAATACTTACTATACTCTGAATTTTTCCCCTCTTCTATAGTTTTTTGCCACTCAGGACTAATTATGTTTACAGCATATCTATCATCAACAATCCAATCCTTAGGATATTTAAATTCAAACTTATATTCTTTATTCGTATAGGTAAGCCAATCAGCTGTTTTGTCTATATTTGCTTGTTCATTTATAAATCTAAAACTATTAATTATTTGATTAAAATTTTTAATACAATCTTGTTCTATTTTATCATTAGTTCCCCTATTGCGACCAATACGAAAACTTTTACCATTAGCCTCAAAATATACTGCCTCTGTTAATCCCGCCTCTGCTGGATTTCTAGTCAATCTAATGCCATCTATGCCATCTATTTTTATTGAAGTTTTTACATATCCTTTTCCAATTAAATCTGCTATTTCAGCATCATTCGATCCCGACCAACCCATTGCAT
>Ga0172381_10000437_pt1 | contig 50208 bp, 77 predicted proteins | sample Leawel6488metaG_FD_119754 | JGI IMG/M metagenome (GOLD analysis project Ga0172381, IMG submission 119754) | Leachate microbial communities from a municipal landfill in Southern Ontario, Canada - Leachate well 64-88 metaG | ecosystem: Engineered > Solid waste > Landfill > Unclassified | place... | reverse complement strand
CATCATACAGGAATCGAACCTATTCTGATTCGGTGTAAACGAATCGTGCTACCTCTACACTAATGATGTTCAACGCTAATGACAAGACTCGAACTTGCAACCACCATCTTAACAGGATGGGACACTACCAATTGTGCTACATTAGCAAAATGACTGTAGTAAGACTTGAACTCACATCGGCAGTTTTGGAGACTGCTTGCCTACCATTGGCGATACAATCATTAACGCAGGGAGTGGGATTTGAACCCACGCATATTATGTACACTCTGACCATCTCACTCTATTGCCAATACTAGTAATTGATAGTAAGACATGATATGTGCTGTTCCCAAACTGAGCCATCCCCGCATACGTTTCTACTAGGGGAATGATTGGACTGTAACCAATACCATCTATACGTCTATAGACAGACCACAAACAAGCAACTTATATATCTACGGAGGATATACTTATCGGATGATGTGTGCATTAACCATTAATGCGTCATTCCCCTATGGGATTACGCGGAATTGAACCGCAGTCTCCAGAGTCCAAGTCTGGAAGGATGCCTGACTACCCTATAATCCCAAGTATATTATGTTGTCGAAAGTAAAAGTAGTTATTAGTTACTTTTACTGTTGGATTGAACGCCTGAACTCATCTGACCGAAATCAGACGTTACCCATAGAGATTGACTTGAAAGTATTTAACCCTTTTGATTTGATTCGTGCTCATGACAGAGGGATAGTTCCTCCCGGTATTCTTCTTGGAGTGAATCGCGGCGTTTTTGAAGGGTATCAGGACAATTCAAGGCTAATTCAACCGACAATGTCAGACACTTCACATATAAAATGCAACTTTCACACTCTTCACACTTTTCATAATTAGCATAGCAACGCGGGGTTGGTATTGGATACTTTAATCCGGGTGTACAGGGTTTATTAATCAACATGCACTCTCCATGATCCTAACGGTGATTGTGATGTTACATTACGCATCATTGCATTCTGTTCTCGTAGTAATTCATTCTGTTCTTTCATTAGTTCAATAATCTCTTTGTTTTGCCAATATAATGATTGTAACATAACTGTTGCTTCATAGTCATATTGTAAGAATCCTGGATCTACTTTGTTATATAGAGTAGCCGCATTGATTGTGTTTGATGAATCGGCATGGCAATACCCTATACAGCCAATTAACAGCAATGCACCTATTAGTAAGTATAGTTTAATCATTTAAACACCTCTTAAGTCTATCTCTATATGGTTTGGCTTCTAACTCTTTCTGGTCACGTATACGTTGTCCATTTAATCTACCTAATTCATATGATGCGTGCCATGATATGTTGTTGTTCATTCTGGTATTAACTACGGCATCATAGAAGGCTTTAATATCATCACAGTTGAATGAGTCAAACCATTTTTCAGCATCTTTGCAATATCCCCCATATCCAATCGACTTCTTAATTTCTACGTGTAATTTGCCTGACTCATACTCCCTAACCTCTATCTGGTATACATCACCAACTTTACGTTTTGATAGTTTAGTATCCCCATATTTGTAATCATCTACCTCGTAAGTATTACTACGATAATCTGTATAATACCTGATTTCTTTATCGGGTTGGAAATTAGGTGAGTTTGTTAACCAGTCAAATAATCCCATTAGTTAACAACTCCTGTATGATCATCAAACTCATCTGTCATTAAATTAATCTGTCCAATGTATTCTTCATCCGGCCATACTCCTTTCCACACGACAATATTACGTGTTATCTCCCCTACAGAGAATAAGGTATCATCAGGTAATGTGTTAAGTATAGATAGTAACTTATCTTTAGTTATGGCCTTCCATCCCGTGTCTTTATCCCTCATGATTTCCTCTTAATTGCTTTAAATACTGATTTTCCACATTCAGGGCATATAGTTGGCCTCTCTTTAAAATACATTATACGGCAATACACACATAAGTAATCAGTTATCTTTGTTTTCCCCATTATATCTTTCCTGTCTCTTAATTTTAAGGTGTTCAAAGTATTCTCTGCGTGCTTTCCAGTGTGGTGCATCCCAATCTATACTAGCAAATGCTTCTACCCAAGTTATCTTCTCTTCCATAGTATCACATTAACTGTCTAGTTGATCCACTCTATAATCCATTAGGATATCCCTAAATGGTTCTTCATCAAGTTTGTCTGGTATATCAGATAATGATACGTCATTATTTAATGCCATAAATGTAGCATCAAATTCGTCCAATGTGTAATCTCGTATTACTACTGGATCAAACACATTACGTTTCTTTTCAAGTAGATTTCTACCATATTGTAGTGTACGCATTGCCGTAGATTTAGACTTCAATGGGGATTTAACATCCTTACGCTTCTCTGCATCTGCCCACTGAGATACCGCCATACCAAATATAGATGGATACATTGACACTGTACACTTACCCCATATTGCATTACGAATCTCCCCAAATATAGGTAGGTTGTCATATACAATTGGGGTGGTGACTGCCCAAATAGCATTGCAGTTTCCTTTACAGATTAGGTTGATTAAGTGGCTGATTTCAAAGTATTGCTCGTCAATGTCGTATTTGCCCTTAACAGCCTGATACTGGGGTAGATTAGTGGTTATGCTATAACCGCTTAATATCCGTTTGGTATCCTCTGCGTATACAGTAATAACATCGTAATCGGAATGTTCATCATGCATCCCCCACATTCTACTACCCACCTCACTATGGGACAATACAGTGTATTTTTTGGGTAGTATTGATAGGTATTTAGGTGGTAATGTCATTACTCTCCTCTCAGATTCCGTAACATGTCTTTGATTGGCATACCATTGGCGATCATAGGTGATAACTCACAGTGATAACATGACATATCTACCTCTCCATTTAGGATGTTAGTGGATACTATGTGGTCAAAACATATTGGATGTAGATCATCTTTGTCTACACGCGCATTAACCCATGAGCAAAACACTTGGTTTGACATTATGATTCACCATCTGATGTTATATAGATGTCCTGTAGTCTATTAATACATACATCCAACTGTGCTTGTTCATTAGTGTATCTACACTCATCTCTAATGTCTTGTAATTCGGATATTAGCCGTTCAAGTTTACGCTGTAATGTCATTAAGAACTCTCCTCTATGTCAATTACATCTTCACTCTTGATTATACCCTCTAAAATCTTGAAATTTGTGGATTTGTACTTTAGGGCTAGCCACTGTGAACCATCTACTCTAACTACAATCCCTTCCATAATGTGTGCCGGGGATAGTGATGAGCATCTGTCTACGGCTGCGTCAAGTGAGTCTACAAATGACTGTTTGTTGTCTATGATACCACATGATAATTCAGGGACATGGTTAACATCTAGTTGCTGACATCTCCTTTTAACATGCTCCCATGAGTAATCTATTTCGATACCATCCGGGTTAGTTAGTGTTATCCTATAGACATATACACACTGTTCACCGGGGGCACATCCATAATGGAAGATAGTTGTATCGCCATATTGCTTTACAAACTCCTTATCATTTAGTTTCTTGTTTGAACACTCATTCATTATGGGTGATGTTTGATTTGTCCACCCCACAATCTCGTAGTAGATAGTCTCGCCCTTGTGCAGTTTATCTAGGAACTTTCTATGAATACTTTGTCTATACGCTCTCCCTTCATCTCCTGCATAGTCGATTGAGATTTCGGTGAGGGTGACATTCCTGCTACCGCATACATAGTCATACGATGATTCAGGTTTGTAGTAGGCTCTCTTAAGTATCCTATTGATGAAAGCCTTGATGCCTGATACTTTAGTAACTTTATCAGTGTGTGCTGATCTTCCACTGGTTCCGTGTAGTTTTTCTGTAATGACAATATAATCGCCCTCGTTAATTCTGTCTAGATTATACATTAGTTGTTCAGTGTCGATGTGCTTATGGAAATTTGGATACGCACTCTTGATACGCTCTTTCTTATCTCGGAAAGCATTAGAGTTACGTGTCTTTTCTGTTACGTATTTATTACAGATGTGATGGTGATTTAATTCTGTAAAGGGTTTGCCAATGTCATTAGCACCTAACTCATACCCTGTGTATTCTATTGCTTTAATTGGTATCCAGAATCCATCACTTTTTTCCTTACGGAATTTTTGTGTACGTACTCTACCTTTCTCATCAAAGAATCCACCAGTTCTCTCACCCGTTGTCTCATCTACTTTCCCAACGAGATTATTATTACTCATAAACTCCATTGATAACTGGCCGTCCGTGGGGAAATATATACCAATGTCATTCTCTTTAATGTCCAGTCCAATTACAACCTGATTACCAAAGCAACTACCTAGTGCTAACCTATCGGCATTAGGATGCTTATGGATATTAGTTATCTTTGTAATGTAAGCATTGTACGTCATATATCACCATAGTTGTTATTCGTGATTGAAGTTACCACAGGCTGCCAGACTAATATCACCATTTTTATGTAGTGTACATTCATATTTCTCTGTTCCATTCTTACATGACTTGACATAAATGTTACCATCTTTATTCACAAGCCATACATCAACATCTACTGTTGTAACTTTAACTGTATCTACTTCCATTTGCATTTTATCATCTCCATTATATTTTACACACTTTACATTAATACCCATACAATTCATCGTACCACACCATTGCATATAACCGTGAGGCTTACTGTGCGAACATACAGGATTTCCACAAACATCACTACGTTCGCATATGTATAATTGTTCAGTCATCATATCATCCCGGTATGACTTCTACGTGTATGGATTTAACAATCTTACTTGGATATATAACCTGTGTCCCATCATTTAATGTAACTATGGTGTCACATTCAGTAAATTTAATTGATCTAATTGAGTCAATTACTTTTATCCTATCCTCTCTGGTTTTTGTTAATAGTGTAACTGCATAGTTATACATAATTACAGTATCATCTTCATTTTGTTCTTCATACTTTATACATGGTACACACATACCACCTGATAAATCACAACTTGTTTTATTGTGTACATGGGGTTTAACATGATTACAGTTACCTTTACTATTACACTCAAGGGATCTTGGGCATATGTATAATTTATCAGTCATATTTCATACATCCTTTTAATATACAGTGTTTGTTTTGACTTCTAAACTCACATGTGTCACAATCGGCATTACATGTGAATTTGCTGTCTTTGATATACCTGCCAATTGTTAGTTTTAGGTCGTCAAATTGATGTGTGCCATCCATATACTTATTCACTCTCTTGTGAAGTGTTGAGATGTGCCCGGATATGATACCAAATATACAGGATTTTGTATCGTCATCTCTGGCTAAACATCCCCTACACACACCGAAATCTGGATCATTCATTTGTCCTTGTTTATCGGGTGGGCAACACAATCCATTGAATGAACTGTTGGCAATAATCAATGCATTTATAATCTCTTTCTGTTTTTTATATGCTTGTAAATTAGTATCTGCACTCATGGTAATTTCTCCCCACATTTTGTACACACGTAATTATGTTTACATGCCTTGATTCTATATGCTTTATATTCATATTTAGCAGTCTCTGTGCCTTTAGTTAGTCGTGTTTGAAGTAAGGCATATGTTTCTGATGTAAAGAACCATATGTTACAGCGATACGAACCTTTCTGCTCATATAAGTTACCACTTCTAAATTGTTTAGCCGTGTATATTGTCCCACTTAACCTAAATAGTAAGTCATCCAATGGGACTTCTACTGCCGGAAGTGGCATGTTACCATCGTTATTCCAATCTTCTACATAACCAAATTGCTTTGATAAAGTATCATCAGTGATTTTATCATCGGTGATTTCATGTGTGAAGTTTAAATGAGGACATTTCTCTGACATTATGATCGTTCTCTCCAGTAATTTTTATTTTTTGTTCTCCATTCTAATAGACAATTCAATGAGTCAGGACAATGCTGACACATATCATCATCCATATTAATACCTCTCCCGTAACATTCTAATGTAGTAGAAGATTTAGGTTGTGGGGTTGACACTTTACTCATCAATTATCTCCTGTGTATTCCCACATAATGTACAATACATAATTGGTTTGAATTCTCCATGAAATGCATAGACACACTCTTCAATTATGAAGTGGTATTTACAGCCTCTTTCACACAGGATATACCACCTTCACATTCTATGGTTACGTTGTGTTTTGGGGTTGATTTTTTAAATGATTTACCATCTATAAAGCCCCATGAGGGAGGGATAGACATGTGTTCAGAATCAAACACTACTATTACCGATGGAAATGGCGCGGGAGTTGGCTTACCTGTTTTCTCACTTAGTATTTGCTCTCCATTTAATTCAAAGTATATTCTCCCGGTTATAAAGTAGATTTGCTGTGCATTAGCGCACATCTTAAAGAACTTTGTTTCTGTACGTGCCGGGAGAAGCATTGTAACTTTAGTTGGTGGTTTCATATCCCCCACTGTAAAGTCTTTCTCTACTACTATTCTACTATTATACATAGCAGTATCATATACTTCTTTATAGGCTTTGTTAACCCACTTGCCTGTTATGCCTCTACCATAAGGAGGATTGACGTAGACATTGTGGCCTTGCCAACTAGATAATAGTCCATTGTCTTCTTTGGTAAAGTACTCTGCACATTTAGCATTATACATTGACGCTGCTGCATCTAGATTGAATGGGCCAAAGTATGTGTTTAAGTAGTCATATAGAAGGTTTGGAGTCTCCCAGTCCGTTCTATCACTACTAAACATTAAGTCATTATTCACTTAATCATCTCATTTGTAATCGGGTATGAATGTTGGATCGCTATCAAGTGCATTACGCATAATACGTTTAGTTTCATCTCTCAATCCGTTACTAGTAATTAGGAATAGTGATGTACGTATAAACTCTGCACATCCCTCATCATGCTTACCTGAACCTGCACAAGAGAATCCATACTTTGCTACTATTCTCACTAGTGATATGTAATCTATGTTATTATTCTGCATGAATTGTTTAAACTGTTCATAGTCATATTGGCTAATACTGATAGGTATCTGTTCTTCAATCGTCTTAACTGTTACTTTCTTTTTATTTCCAATTACATTACTCATAATTTAACCCCATAGTTCATTACTTATCATTGTTAAGCGTTCATCTACATACTCTACAAATACTGCGATTGCCGCATCTTCTGTTGTGTTCACGGTATTAGCCGCAATCTCAATCTCATGAATTAATTTTGAAATTTCACTCATAAATTACCTCCGTAGTATTAGTGTTATGTTCTTATCAGATGCAATGGCAATTGGTTGTATATCACAATCAGCACATTTATCTACATTCATAAGGTGACATACAGCCATACATATACCACCGATTTCTCTTGTAGTTATAGGTATAACAACATCAGTCATGTTAATCCTCAATGTACATTTGACCTATCTTTAAATTGTGACGTTGCCCTGTGAGAGTGTACATGAAACCATTGGCTTGTTGTGATGTCCACTTAAACTCATTCATTAGTGTTATCATTTTATTAAGTGTGGTTGATGTTATGTCATCCTCAACCATTACTGTTGTCTCACCCCATCTCAACATCTCACTATGCCAGTATGCTCTATCACGTATATCCGCATAGAACGTTATACCATTACGTAGTATTGTTATATGCAGACGATTGTAATAGATGTATTTCAGTTGGTATTGCTGATGTGCTACCTCTTCTTTATCGCTTATGATTATCACTCCTTTGTTATCTCTGATGATAATTTACATTTGATTAGGTTGTTCACTACTATAATCCCATACATCTCCAACTGACTCTTTGAGACCTTTGGACATTGATTATTCATCATTTTGTTTACAACTCGCATTAGTGGTTTAACCTCACATGATTCTCTATTTAATGTACGCATTGCTAAACGTATAACTCTCGCCACATCAGACGTTCTATAGTTAGTGCGTCTACCGGGTACAGTGATACATACTCCACAGTTTACACAATGAAACTGTCCTATAATTCCACCCCAATCTTTAACAACACTACCCCCACATACTCTACATATACCATAAGACAATTAACCCTCTCCGATTATGTTATCCACTATAAAGTGTGAACAGTCCTAGTATCTTATGACTATACAATATAAAATGGTAGATAATCTATTCGTCATCTACAATATTATATATTTTATTGACTATTTTGGCTACTGCCTGAGCACGCCCCATCATTGCACCCGTAGTCCACATTACAGAGTATTTCTCCATATCTGTAAAGTCTTTATTGTCTTTAAGTTTATTGATGAATTCGGGCATGTCAAGTTTATTATTATCCGTGATAAATTTAGCAAGTAATTCATCTCTCTTTACTTTCTCTGCTACCGCGATAACAGTTGCTGTGTCTGTTTTAGTTTTAGGTGTGTCTGTCATTGTATCATCTCCTAGTTCTTGTTATTCCCCGATGGGATTTTAACTCTACTGGCAAATTTACATAGTTGTTCTATTGCCACGAAATTGCGTTGCACCTTCCTCAACCCTAGATATGCAGTGGATATATTTAGTGATAGGATGTCGTCTGATTTAAGATAGTTTAGTTTATCTTGTAAACCATCTTCATTCAACTTGTCTATACTTTGCTTAAACTCATCTAGTAGTTTATTTAGATCATCTTGATTTGTCAGTGTAACACCTCTATTTAGGTTGTATAGCCTTATAAACCTGCCGATTTGATTTTATGCAATTGTGAATATTATTATCTGACGGGTAATATATATTCATCGAAAATATATTGGTCAGATAAATGTTTCAATGTTCTATGATCTATAAAGGCTTGTATGTTTAGACTGTACATAGCAATCCTCATATCTTTTGTTATGTCTGTGTAATGATTGAATGGCCATAGACCACGATAGTTCTCATTGTAATCACCTATTAATTCTATGTCATCTTTACACCATCTCCCTAGATATGGCATTACCTTGTTAGTGTATGCTTTGAAGTCACCATCATCGCTATCGTGTCCTAAATTGATATTAGAGGTATTGGTTAGAAGAAGTATTAACATTCTCCCGGTTAGGCCGTTTTGTAACATTGACATTAATGCAGGGCCATCTCCACTTCCACTCATTGTAGTTGTAGTAATTCTTTCATTCTTGTCGTGATTTACTAGAATGTAGTATTGTGTCATTGATACCACTCTACACTGTTATCATTTACTCCCGTCTATGTCTGCATAACACATGGAATGACTTCTCGGAATGGGCACTTATAAACACTTGCATAATAAACCCCATAGATTTCAATGGTAGAATATCTAATGTACTATCGGTATGTAACTCTTTGACTGTACCATCATCATAGATAGTGTATATTGTGATACCATTAGCCTGTACTTCAACACTACAATTAGTTTTCTTTAGTGTTATGTTAACTAATGTATCAGGCGGTTGTGAATTACATGTTAACTTCATTACTAAATCACCCCGGATTTACACCATCCATATGCCCATAGAAAGCCTACTATACCCGCACCACATATTATAAGTGCTATTACTATTGATTCAATTACAGTTATCATTATAACACCTCGTAATAGTCATCCACTGGTATATCCAGTAACTCTAGTAACTCTCTAAACCCCTCTGCAAATGGACAGTCAGGAGACTCTGGATCGAAATCTGATGGGCAACTATACTCATCTTGTTCAAATCTATTGTTAGGCCAATAGTGGTTAACATAATCACACCCATCCCATGTGTCTGACCGTGAAGAGCAATATCTAGTTACTATGTCTTCAAGATCAAATGGCTTTACATTGTGATTGGTGTATATCCATTTAGTAATGATTACTCTATGGTAGATTGAGTATATGGATATGTTATAGAGTTTGCCACCTGCTGATACTGTACCAGAAGGATATTTCTCTAGACAATACACCCAACTGTATTTTATGTAGTCACTCATCATTTACCTCACAACAATCTTCACCGTCACATCCACAGTCCTCATGCACCATCTGTCCATCTAATGCACATCTCCAACATGATCCAAATCCCGATGTGTCATCCTGTATACATAATTTACAATGTGTCATGGTAATCACTTGAAGTTAATTGTTATGTGTTTGTCATTATAGAATACGTCCTTAACTTCCGGCTTGTTACCACCGAAGTGTTTATGTGCATATTCTTCTGCTACATCTACTAACTTTATTAGTAGTTTACAGTCGTCTACATTCAATGTAGTCTCCTCACTCTGTTGGTATACTTAATTTTGTTATACTTACCTGTAATGTTGGTGTGCCAATGAATATCTCGATTACTATATCCTCTATTCATGATTGTTGTAGCACGTTTCTTAAGTATACGTTGCTCCTTTGTCATCTCTGATCTTGATAGGTGTCTACCGTAATGTCCATCATCAGATATCCATTGTATCATCGGGTGTGCTAGACAATAGGTGTGACCTATGTATCTTTTGTTACGTGGTCTTAATGGCTTAAGTTCTCTACACAACATATGTTATCACTCTTCCTTAATTGACTCAATATTGGATGATGTTATGTTATGATACTCACCTGTTATGCAGTCTATTGTGAATTGATATTGGCCTATTAATCCCTCTTCACTAAACTCAGTTGTGGTTACGTATACCTCGTTGCATAATGCACTATGTTGTATTTGTATGTTAGTTCCATGCGGTAGTTTAATAGTTGTTTTATGTAATTGTTCATTGTTTATTACTTTCATAGTTGATCCTCTGGTATTTCTTCTACATAATTTACACTTACAACCTCTGCATCATCTTCATGTGATGTGTTGTAATCAGCCTCGCCATCCATTACAATTCTCTCTGCTTCTTCGGGTGTGTCGGCCTCAATTTCAATACTCATCATTCTATGCTCACTGTAGTCCACTCTATACCTTACCATAGTTATCTACCCCTCCATGCTTTGTGTTCACAATCTCTACTACTATGCCCTCTGGTTGTTTGTAGCAATACCATCCACATACATTACACTGTCTATTACAGCGTATTGCATTATGATTCTCTTTAAGTAGACTATTGCATTTGTCGTGGGATGATGCTAGATTAAATGTCACTCTCCCTTCTATTTGTTTAATACTATCTAGTTCCTTATTACTGTATATGATGTTAACTTCAGTGGGGTTTAATAGTTCATTAGCCATTAACCAGTAATGCGGCTCTACCCATATGGCATGTTTACTCTGTTGATTCATATGGATAGATGTCATTACGTTTAATAGTGTATTTCTATCACCATTACATGAACCCATAGAGAACCATCGGACTATTTCACTATTAAATTTTGGCTCCACAAATGTAGATGGGGATTGTTTAAGTGCTACACAATTCAACTCTGCTCTATTACGAGAATACTTTTGAAATGCTTGCAGATGTTCACTATAACAGAATGACTTAAATGCACACTTTTGATTGCATACAGACATTACAGATTCAGCACCATTAAGTTTTCTACTCTTATGAACAGTCACCCATAATGATCCTGATTGTCCTGATACATTAGTCATCATATATAGTTTCACCGCATACTTCTGTAATATAGTCTACAATCCTGTCACATTGGTCTTTAGTTCGTATACATTCTATCTTAATAGTATACCCTGACTGTTTTTTGTCTATACCAATAAATACCATACTATCATCTCCTTAAACGCATTGTTTAATATAACATTATGGAGTGAACCAAAAAATGTTATGATTATTGTTTAGTCTATTTTCCCGGTGATTGTCCATGATGTTACTGCTGTATTTGCTACTACTCTATACCATCCTTTAAGGATTAGATCGGCGTGCTCTCTTCTGGATTGTTTTACTGTTCCTGATACATATGCTATGTCGTCTTGTAATACATATTTGGATACAGTATGAGAGCCTGTTGCAGACTTACCTAATGATCCTTCTTTTGGGTTTATGTTGTTAAATTTATCTAATACTGATTTATATTTTAATGCAGCCTCTTGATATTCCTGTCTCTCTGGTGTATTTAATGAAGTATCGATCTCGTGAATACTATATGGTTCACTATCTTCATTCCATCTCATTCTACTAGCAGATAGACCAAAGCCTATTTTAGACGGTGGGAATTTAATTACCTCTCTTTCCTCTGCTGTTAGTGATGTTGATACTGGACACTCATCACTGTGCTTAATGAAGAAGAATTCCCCCTGTCTCTTCACATCTATTGCATTCTCTTGCGCAATCAACACTTCAGTTGGAGTTAATACATCATATGCTTCTTCTATACTAAATGCTTTACTGGGTAGTTTAGTGAGGAAGGCATTGAATATTCCATGAGATAGTTCCTGTCTGTCTACATCAAATAGATAAGTGTCCTCTCCCAGTTTAAATACACATGCACCTGTGAAATGTCGTGGTCTACTTACCTCTTTAGTTACATATCCAGTTGTTTCATATATCTGCTCTTTTGTTATTAGTGTTACTGTCTCTGCAACTGGCTTTACTATCCATGAGAAATTAACTACACTCATGCCCGTTTCAGTGAATAGTGTGAAGGGGAATGGTATTGCTCCATTATTCTCTAGGTATTTTTGTTCATCTGTTCTCGGATCTGAGTATCTATTAAGTTGTCTACCCCATGCGTATTTGACCCCGGCATGATGTAGTTCATTAGAGTTTACAAGGATACCGCCAGTGGTGAACTTATAGGCTACTTCCTCATATACGATGTCATCTTCACTGTCATATTTGTAATTGTATTTGTTGTATGCATAGCGCAATACAGATATGTCTCCAAGATCGAGTACAGACCATCTACCGTGTTTTGTCTGACGGCCGAGTTCATCATTCATCCACTTGTCTACAAATTCCTCTACATTGTTGGTTGACATAGTTTAATCACTCCATTATGCTTTGATATTTGGTCAGAACGCGCTCAATGATAAATCCATCATAATACTCATACGATTCTTTTTTGTTAAAGTCACTAATATACCATTTGTAGTGTTTTTGATATACTGCATAGCCGAATATGCCAATGACTTTATTAATACTTGCAGACGTTGTTACTGTATGATAACCCCCACTATTAATTATTAGTCTGTCTAGTTCTGTGTCATAGGTTACGATGGGGGTTTCAAATAGATAGATGACTACTGCATTATTGTAGTATTTCATCATATCACGAATGTTACCATCGTGATCTCTACTCTTAATAGTGGCCTTTAATGATGGTTCATCTACTAGAGTTTTGATGTCATTGAATGTAAATCCCGCTTTACGTGTCATTGTTAGTCTCCGTATTGTCTATTACATGGGAATTATCACAGTCATACATACAGTTATGCAATGGTATGTTTTGACAGTCTTTAAACTGTTTATCACACTTAATGATTAACAATTAATTCTCCCCCATGTTATCTAATAAGTATGATAGTAATGCATTACATGAGGTTGAGGTTAAATGGATATTATGTTCATGTTTTAAGTCGTCTATTAAGTTGAATTCAATACAACTGTTATCATTTCTTAATGCTACATGATTTATATTACACATAGTTAATCACCTTACATTTATATCCTAATTGATTGTAATGGTCTACAATTCTATATGCTTCCATTGATGTTGCTACTTCTTTAACCATTAGTAATTTAGGTATGCATATAGAGAATGATTTGGAATTGTCATAATGATTATACATTAAAACTCAACTCCCATATCTGGTTTATATGGTCTATTCATAAACTCATATGTATATCGGGTTTCAAATACATTTAATGCTTTTAATCTCTTTAACTCATTAATTGCATTATCACGATCAGTAGAGTATGATATTGTCTCATACACTAAATCGTTGTATTTGTTGTAGGATACTTTAACAATCCAGTAATACATTAAGACACCTCGTTAATACCATTGAGCATGAACTTCACTGCTTTCTCTGCTGCTCCTGCCGCTTTGGGTAAACACATTGGATCGGCCTTAATGTATTTTTTCCATGATGCAATGTATCCTGCACTATTGCGTATATCATCATCTTCACAATTGATTTTTGTAATTGACGATAGGAAACACGATCCAAATTCTGCAATTAACTCTTCATTACTATATGATAGTTTATCTGAATGGCCTTTTAATGGTCTATTCAATCGACTCTGATGTCCGGTAGAATGTGTTAACTCATGATATAGTGTTTTGTAGTAGCAACTTAATGATTTAAATTGTGTTCTATTGGGCATATGAATACAATCTAATGATGGGTAATATACTGCCTCGTTACCCACTTCACTAATAATCGGGTGATTCTTGTATCTATTGATGACATCTTCACACTCGATGATAGTTGAAGGTGTCTTAACTTCTTCAGTTGTATCTACTGGTTTAACATCTAATAAGTCAAGGTTATAATTGGTTTGAGCGATGTTAAATACATACGATACCCCGAAGCCACTTAACTTCATATACTCATTACCATTGGTATCTATATCCTTGTATAGTTTAGGATAGAATATAGGATAGCCTTTTGATCCTTTATTGACTGAACAATTACCCTCTTTAATAAGAGATTTACATTGGTTATATCCTATCCAATATGGGCGGTACGATGGCGTAACTTGTCTTATCCATCCGAGTATGATGGTATTGACTCCACTGTAGAATTTACCAGTTGATAGATTACTTTCTGTCCCACTAATAGAGCCTCTACTATAATCTATTGTCCATGGACGGCTCCATGGTAGACTATTCGATGACTCTATGATCTCTATTATTTTTGCGCTTAATGTATTATACCTATTGTCTTTAATAGGACTGTCTATATGATCAGAATTGATATGATCATTAGACTCTACATTGTTAACAGTTGAAGACATAGTTTAATCCTCTCCTTAATGGTTGTTACAATACAATAGATAAATGGTTAAATTACTTTCCTGTTTAGTGTATATGGTTTAAGGAAGGTGATATTATACACACTAAATTTCAGGGTAATTAAAAGTTATTTGCACTTAAGATCAGCATACTGTTTTGTTAATGCTGATAGTTTTTGAAATGATACTAATACATCTATATTGTTATCTACATTTGCCATACATGTTTGAGACTTCTTAACCAATTTTGATTTTTTCATTAACATAGTGTTATCTCCTGCTATTTTGTATTAGGATAATTGCATTTGACGCAACATGATTCATTATGATTAAATGTCTCATCATTACCATTAAACCTACATAATAAGCAGGTATTTAATGACACGTACTCAAATACTTTACAATCAACTGATCTTTTTATGAATACATCTTTCATCGGTTATCATCTCCTTTGTTATCTATTATATTCTCTATTGTAGATTGAACTACATTACCTGATAGTAAATAAAGAAATTTAATAAGAAGGGAGTTTTGATACTTTTTGATTTCTTCCCTCTGTTAAGGTATACATTGATTTAGCGGTTTTATTCTGCTTAATGAAATTGCGTAATGAGTTGGTCAATGGTTTGTGAGATAACTTAACTGGATCGCGGCCTTCATTGGTTGCGATGTTATTTTCTTCTGTTTGTTTCTTCTTGGTGATCATTAATGCAATTGTCTCTACTGGAATTTCTTTATCATTACCTACAAGGTTGAATACACTGTTAATTGCGTTAATGTATTCTATTGAGACTTCAGTGGTGCGTGTCTTTTCGGCCACTTCGGTTTGTGACTGCTCATACAGTGCTCGCATTTCATCTTCAGACATATCCCCGAAGAGACCATTTGAAATGTTCATTGGTGATACATTGGTTTCAGTGCTTACTTTTGCTTTTGCCATTGTGTTTAACTCCTTGATAGTTCTTACTTTTAGGGTTGTATTTCCCCATACTACTATTGGTTTATAAGTATTTAAACCTTATGTTTTAACACTTAATGATCTTGATATGATTAATATTAAACCAAATTAATTTTTTTTTTAAGGCTAATTTGAGCCTTATTTGATGTTTAGAGGGTAATTTGTGTTTTGATACCTGAAGGTTTTAAACCTTACCTATTCATGCCCCTCCGGCACTCTAACAATTTTTATTTTTTTCTGTTAGACTTTTAACGCTATATTAACGGGGAATGTGCAATTCCGTCTCAATTCTTCGTTTTAACGATCTCTTCAATTTAGCCTCCGATTTTTCCGGCTTAAATACCGCCACTATTTTCGCTCCGATTTTGCCATGATATCTACTATATAATGATTTCGTCACTTACTGTATATAAACTACTCGATTTCTATCACCTACTATATAATGGTTTGGTCTCAATAGTTTAAACACTTGTCTTAATACCTTATGATATATTGAAATAAAGTGCTAAAAGGTTTAATCCTTTTACACTATAAGGTCTATTACCTTGATATGATCACTCTCTTGTATGTGAAGGGCATCATGATGTTTAACACTTATCAGGGCGCGCTTAATGCGTGACTTATCTAATGTCAAACCAGTTTGATCTTCAATGAACGATATAGACCTGCTTAAAGGTATAGGGGAGCCTCTTAACTTTCTCATCCTGATTAACTGTTTAACGATAAGAGGGTATGATACTGCTTTGTATCTCCCTGTATAGTTAGCCATAAATCTCTACCTCTGATAATTCTTGAGCATATTCAACGGTTTGATCATACTCATCTATCTCCATATATGAGTTATTATCATGATCTATAGATATTAGTGTCATAAGTAACACCAATACCCTGACTCACCTTTTGATGTTGGCTCCTCGATGAATATGCATAAGGAGCCTTTGTTTATCATATCCATCATTCCGGTATAATTTGTATACCCTATGATACGTGATATTGGTTTACCCGTTTTTGGGTTAATGGTCTTTATGATACCATTATATTTTGTGCTCATAGTATCATCACTCCACTTACTACTGCATACATTAGCACTATACAACATAGTCCTGTATAGACGATAAAATTATTTGAGGTTTTAGTTTTCATCATTTCACCTCTGATTTAAGAAATGATCTGTTCTCAATTCCGTTACCATTCCGGGGATTAAAGAACCACCTTACTATATAGTGTGTTTCCGTCTCTCCCGTTATATCTCCCATATACCCAGTAGATGAGTATAGAGTATCATCTGTTCTGCTGTATGTTGTCATTACTTTAATTCACCTTCCCTAATTAGGGATATGTATAGTAGGTATGACCCTAACATATACATTAACACAACTTGGCGACCCCGGTGTGAAACATCTCACACAATACACTATTAGACTGATAAGTATTTAAACCTTTTCTAGTGTCGATAGTGTCATAGCATTGAGCATTAGTCAATCGTTACAGTATACAAAGAGTTGCACAAATGGTTAGAATCAATCTCTTCAATTTAGGTCGCAAATCGAAATCTAAGCCCGCGCCGGGGAGAAAAAGTCACATAATAGAGATTGAATAATTATACTAATCGCCTTACTATACCTTGGTGGGGCATTTATCAAACTCTAGTATTAAATACTTATACACCATGAGTTATCTTGGGGTTGATTGGAGATGACTGATATTATCAATTACACACTAATATATAGGTAAAGGTAGTCGGGGATTTTCCACACCCAAATCTACACTAGGGTTTAAACACTTATACTATACAATATAATAGAATAGTTTATATACTTTAGAGTAGACATTTATCTGGTTATACGTATGACTGAAATAGATCTATTAATAGCAGCATTGCCCATTGTATTTACCGCCGTGATGGTGGGATTCTATGGGGCATTAAAGTATTACGCCAAGTCTTTAGGGACAAACCCAGAAGCATTTGAAATGAATAAGTTCCTACCAATCGTCATTGTATCTATTGTTGTGTCGGTGGCAATGTCACTGTCCGGGGCAATCAGTACAACGGCCGATATGCTAGCATTCTTGGGAGAGAACTTCACACTTGTTATATTCGTTGATGTGTTTATAACTACTTATATAAGAGGGAAAACTTCTACTAACACCAATCCTCCAGTGTGAGTGGAAGTAGCATTCCCCCCAAAACCTCCAATTCCTCTTTTTATAGATTTTACAACGATTAATAGTGTAGACTATCTTAAAATATTTATAAGGTGAACACTAATATAGTATTTGACATAAGACTCTAGTGCGTTACAATAACGTAATTCATTACCGCCAATGTCAAAGAATCTCGTATTAATTGCAAAATAATTGTAGTATCGTATGGGAATAATTGGCAAAACATAATGGCAAAAACAAGTGATAAGAATGAAGAAATTATATGTGGCAAGTGGCATTGTCCTTATAATCTTTGCAATCTTTATCGCAATATCAACTCCCAATCTTTTTGGGAATACAGTTGGTAAAGTAATAACAGAAAACAAAGAAGTAAGATATATGCCAATGGAAGGTACAGAGGATTTCGTATTTGAATCGTATCAATGGACATTCGTAGGTACTGGTTATTGGACTTTACCTATGAATCAAGTAGAATACGGTTCATTATGGACATCAGACAATGATACGTGGGTAATAATCACTATGCATGGGCAGATTATCGCATCGGGTATCACACAATTTACACCACTCAGGGTGATTTAAATGGCAAACTACATAAAAGATATTGGATTAGTGGCAGTCCTCATCGCATTCATGATATTCGTGGGATTTGCCTCTGCATCAACCGTAATTAATCAGGTTGATATTACAGGATCAGGGCTTGTCTCCGGGCAGACCAATCTTGTAGGTACAGATGGAATGACAAAGAACATGTATAGTGACTCATTATTCACTACAAATGGCCGGTACATAGGTACAAACTATCAGGGGGCATCGGGATATGTCGGTAGTAAGCAGATAACGGGCTCAAATATCCATTATTTAGAAACTATCGGGTATCAGGGTGTAAAAGTCACCGCACCAGAGAAAACAGAAACATCACCAGAATTAACAGGTGATTGTGCACCCACAAACGTAGACTATAAATCGGTATTCGCCGGATCAGACTACATGTTAAATTATGGGTCAATTAAAACCGGATCACAATACGAATATCTAGGTGGATCACAGTCCGATACATCTAATATTGGATATGTGTCAACCGCAAATGGTAACGGAGCCGGAACAGTATGGAATAGCGTTAACGAAATGTATGGACAACTTGCAAATTGTGGTGATAACACCGTAAAGACATTAACACAAACAGGCGATAAGTTATACAGCAACTCGTATACTGCTATGGGGAACATAGATGTGATGAGCATCTTTAAGTTTTCATGGTGATATCATCATCATTTAAACTTTTAATGGAGGCAAAAACAATGTTGAAATCAACTAAACTAATGGGTATTGGCGTTATACTTGGTATTATACTAGTGTCAATTGTCCTCATACTAGCCCCACTTAATCACACTATAACTCCCGCAACTGTAGTATCATCTCCGTATATTGGTGTAGTACCTAATGGATATGTTCACTGGGCACAACCAGATATCAAAGTAGCATGGAAGGGGGAATATACGGACGCTGATGAATCATACATCCAAGAGTGTCTGTTTGAATTAGAGCAGAATACAGGGGAGAGATTCATTGTAGTAGATCCACTAAAGGGCAAGCCCGACATCCTATTGACATTTGCAACCCCTGATAACATGGGTTTTACTTGGGAGTCTAATTGGGCAGGGCTGACAAGTGAAGGATGGTATCAAACTGGTAACATCTCGCCGTGTGTAATGGTCTACATCTCCACGGTGTCCTCACTAAATCCAAATGAGAGAGAAAACTGTATTAAACATGAACTGGCTCACGCAATGGGAACAGGGCATATAGATAGTACAAATTCGGTATTAAATCCAAGTATACTGGGTAACTATGAGTTTACTGTAGAGGATGTAACTCTTCTACATAAAATCTACAATTATTAATCAACCCCTCTATTTTTAGCATAGTTATAAATATACTATACATACTATTATATAGTACATGATTACTTGGAGGTTATAATGGATAGTTTATCATGCCCAATGTGTCTATCTAAAGAGGTAGGGCGAATTTGGGTTAAAGATATAATGTTAGCCAAGAAAACTACAACTGAGGCGGCAATCTTTTTTAAAATGCATCCCAAAGATGTAACTCAACATATGGATGAGCATGAGATAGTAGAGGATGCGGAGGGTAACTTCAACTCGCCGGACTTCTTCATGAATGAACTATTAAAACAACTACGCTATCTACATGGGTGGTTGGCATTTACATCATCCAGTGGTAACATGAGTAGAGAGGACATTGAGTTGTCCATTAAACTATCACGGGAAATCCGGGCTACTGTGGAATCATTAGAGACAAGTTTCCGAGGTAGAAATAGTAGTTCAACCATAACGGTCAATATTGAGAATCTCAATCAAAAATACTTGGCAATCACAAACTTACTATTAACTGATGGTTGTGATACGTGCCAAAAGAAAGTATTGGATTTAATGGAAACAATTGACGTAACCCCGAAGTTGGTGGAATAGATGGTTACAAAGAAGAAAGAGGTATTGCCTGATAACCGGGATTACTTTGAATACATGAAGACAGTGTTGAAGTGTAAGAAAGACCCCGTTTATTTCATTGAGAATGTTCTAGATCAAAAGTTATTCCCCAAACAAGAAGAGATAGTCAGGGAATTCTACCGATCCCGATATAACCCCAATTTGCCTCAGTTTAAGCGATTAACGCTCATTGCGGGCATGCGTAGCGGAAAGACGGCTTTAGCGTCGATGCTTTCATGTTTTGAGTTATTTGACACCATCACCATTGAAAATCCATCTAAACATTACGGATTACTTAAGAACCAACCACTATTCTTAATAACAATTGCAACTGGTAAAGAAGTGGCAGACGATGGGGTATTCTCTAATTGCTGTAATATGCTAGAGGGGTCAGATTGGTTTAACACTTGGGCCGACATTAGAATAGCAAATGACCGTATTCACTGTGATAAGAAAAATGTATTCTTCATGGTGGGTGGTTCATGGACTAACACAATTGTCGGTAGAACTGTAAAATGTGCAATATTTGATGAGTTGGACTTATTTGAGGCCACAGCCGGGAAGAGAGGGGCTAAAAATGTTTATGAGTCATTATCTAAATCAACTGCTACACTTGGTCTTGATGGTCATATAATTGCAATTAGTTCACCAAGAAGCGCAACAGGTATAATGAGAGGATTATTTGAGGATGCCAAACGTGACCCCGATCATTCATTAGCGTATCAATTCCCCACATGGGAGATGAATCCAACTCAAACTAGAGAGTTACTATTGAAAGAGTATGGACATGATATGCCCACATTCTATAGAGACTTTGAATGTCAACCTGAGGCCGCTGGAGAGTTGGAATTTCCCGAGAAAATTATACTGGATAGAACGATGAATAATGTGTTACTAGATGGATTTAGGGATAAAGCCTTTAATTACACTGCAACTAGAGTTATGAGTATTGATCCCGCGTCAGTTAATGATGGGTTTGGTATTGCTTGTGGATATCGTTCGCCAAATGGTAATATAGTAATAGATGGTGTACATCAATTTAAGAAGCAAGAGGGAGATGTATATATTAAGCCATCAGATATAGAAAAGTTTATATACCCCAAAATATCACAATTGAATATCGGGGCATTTGTATACGACACTTGGATGTTCCAGAATCTAATTGAGGATGTGGAAGTGAAATTTGGCATAATTCCTGAGAAACACATTGTAAAGAAAGAAGATTATGATAAGTGGCGGGGGTTACAAGAGAATCGCGGGGAATACGGCTTGAATGTTGTGTACCATCCCGTAGTAGAGAAGGAGTGTAATGAGTTGGTAATCAAACAGACTAATATACCATCAGTAGATCACAAGTTTGGTGGCTCAAAAGATTGTTCTGATGCCGTTGCTAACTGCATTTGGTATTTAAGTAGAGAGGAAGACCCGAAAGAACTGAAGAAAATGGGGCCGAATATAGCCATAGTGCATTGTTTTTAAACTATAATAATAAAAGGTTTAAAACGTCATGCCCCTCCTAACAAAACAAAAGGAAGATGAAAGATTATCATCTTCTTGATGTTGTTGTCGTGGGGTACGTATATATTAGATCACAACATATATAAGCACTATGATAAAGATTAGTGGGAGATAATTATGAGTAATAAGATGGATAGAGTGAGACGACAACAGGAAGCACATATAAAGCATTTTGCATCCTTACGAATGTCAACTAATACTGTGGCGCAATCGGAGAAGGTTGCTGCTACTAAAACCTTGCAAAATGAGTATATTGCACAGTGGTTAGAGTTAAGTGATTTCTTAAATCTAGATGAGTGTCAGATTTATGAGCAGTTTTTAGTATGGGAACCCGAAGTTGGGGGGTCAATTGACCGTATATCAACTATGGTTGGGGAGTCATTTAAGGAATTTGCAATACGAGACATGGACAAACTAGATACACTACGGGAAGATATGATTAAAGAGGCCGGATATCTTGCAGAGGAAATCGGACTTAGAAATAACGCAGAGGTATTATCTGAAATCTTATACACATACGGTAATCTGTTCATTGAGAAATCAGAGGATTTAACATTAGATATATTACCAAATAGATATGTGACATTGGTGGATGATGAACAACGGATAGTATCAGCAGTACGGGGTGAATTCCCTGAAAATATTATAATGAAAGCAAATAAGTTGGTGTTATATGAAGGTAGATATGGGCAAAGAATTATTAACAAAGACAAATTTATACACATTAAGTACAAAGACACTCCGATTTTCTGGAATGATAGTCGGGGAAGACAGACTTTTGGTGTTTACTCCGCAAGTCCTCTCCATAGAGTAATAATGCCAATTTGGCGTAAAAGAATGACAAACCTTGCTGATGTCATGTGGAGATTTAAGAATGTACCTAGAGAACATCACCAAGTATCATCCGAGATGTTCAGTCTTGACAAATACATTGGAGATAACAATACTAAACGGGCAGCGGCAAATGCAGAAGCAGTAGCGTTCTTAACGTCTTATAGTGCAGGATTAAAGAATCAAGTGTCAGATCAAGGTTATGCCACATTAGACACTGTTAAAATCGAGATGATTGAGAGTCACAATCAATACATGCAGACTAATGAACTAATTGATCAGATTAATCAGGAGATATGGACAGCAATGAACATGCCCAAATCTATGATTACCGGGGAATCTACATCATCGTATGCCTCTGAATTAGTTATTGCTAATTATGTTAGTCAGAAGATTGTACAGATTAGTAGCAAAATCAAACCAGTTATCCTTTCAAATATTAGACAGAGACTTAAATTGATTAACTCTGCATTCCCCGTAGATGAACTGGACATCAAGATTGAGATGAACATGGCCGCAACCAAGTTAGAAACACTCCGGCAAATGGCAATCATGGGGCAACTCAAAGTATTCACTGATGATGAAATCAGGGATGAGGATGGTTACAAACCATTAACAGACACGCAAAAAGCAGAGTTAAAGGAGAAGGCAAAACAGGAAGTGGATATGAAGCAGACGGCATTACCAAGCGGTAATAGAGTAGATGGCACTAAAGGAGCAAAACCCCCACAGACTCCTCAATCAGATGTGCAGCATAGTAATGATCAATCAACAAAAAATACTAGAACAGATAAGTAAATAACTTATCTCTTCTTTTATTTAATAATATAGGATAAAGATTATATATGGTAAATGACACAAGTATAACTATGGTTGGTGTATTATGACAGCATCCAAGATAGATTGGAAGAGTTCACAAGTATTAAAAGTATTTGGCACTACCATACGGGAAGGAACATTCAAAGGAAGTAGACCTACTAATATGGGCACTATAACTAATGATGAGCCAACCAACTTCACACCTGAATATATAGAGATGCTTTTTAATAATGCGAAGTCGCCTGTTCCATTTGTTTTATCACATAAGACGGGACGTAACGATGCTATTGGATTCGCCTATAAATTCGGAGTGAATGAAAACAAAGATGACCTTAAATACGAAGGTTTCAATTTTGATAAAGATGCCATTAGGAAAATAACCACAGAAGGATATGATTATGTATCTCCCGAAATCGTAGAGGAGAAGGATGCCTCTGGTAAGGTAACTAATGCGTATATTAAGCAAATCGCTTTTGTACAGTCACCATACTCACCTATGGGTGCAGCAATAGATGGTACACAGGTATCAATGGAACCGATAGTATTTAGTAAAGGTACAGACAATAATACTGTAGATAACACTATGACAGATGAAAACAACAATTCAACTGACACTAATGGTAGTCAGACAGAGACGAAAACTGTAGTTAAAGATACAGTGATATCACCTGCTCCTCAGGTTGTTACCCCTACGGTAGATAAACCAGTAGTTGCTAATACACCAAGTATTGACATCAATGTAGATTCAATGCGTAAGGAATTAGATGACTATAAGAGCAAAGTGGAAGTACTTAGTAAACACAATGAGAAGATGCTAAACGAACAATACAATAACATAGTGAATGAGATTAAGACTCTTGGAGTCGATGATCCCGCATCAATTGTTAAAGGACTTGGGGTAGAGCAGAAACTTGAAGTGTTAGGCAAACTAAAGGGCACACTTGCTAAAACAAGACCAATGACAGCCGCTACAGAATCAACTACTACAGCATCACAGACAAATGATAAAGATGCAAGTATTGATGCAGCACTAAAGTCATTGGGGTATAGTAAGACGAAATATGAAGAATTAATTAAAAATACGAGATGATTTAAAATGGCCGGTGGAGTTAATAACGATTCGCAGGTAATTGCATATACTATTACAAGTGCAGTACCATATGCGGGTATGTTACTTAAGGGAACTACTGCTGATTCTACAATGGATCTATTAGGGGCATCAACTGATGAACCTATGGGTTACACATACGTTTCAAGTAAGGATAATTTCATGACTTACTCACAAGACGGTGGAACAGCAAAAGCAGGGGCACGTATCGGTGTTCATGCATTGATTGAAGGACAGAAAGCAAACATGGTTGTGGGTACAGCAAATACCGCTATTGCAATAGGCGATAAGGTTAAAGTGTATTCCGCAGCAGGTGGCGCAGGGTATGTAGACAAATACACCTCAGAAACCGCATGTTGGCAGGTAGGTACAGCAGAGACAGCCGTAGATGCAACAGCCGGAGTAGGAACTGTTGTGGTTGTGCGTATCTCAAAGAGGTATATCCCCGCATAAGGTGATTATTATGGAAAACACTAAATTCTTTGGAACAGGGCCAACTACCTCTGATGCAAATATTCTTAAGACCGAGATTCTTAGGCAGATAGTATATCTACGAGCCGAGGAACTAATGGTATTCAAGAATGCATTGCCGTTAGAGTCTATGGACTCCCTTGAAATTAAGTTAACTATGCCCAAACTGAGGCGGTTTGACGCAGAGGAAGTTGCAGAAGGAGCATTATCTTCATATCAGATGATGACATGGTTCGATGTAACTGCTAACTTAAAGAAAGAACAGATTAGGATTCTTGTTACTGATGAGTCAAAGGCTCGTATGCAGGCAGACATCCAGACTAGACAGTCTATTGAAGCAGCCGCCCGTGGACTTGCATGGTCAAAAGACACTGATATCAAATCTACACTTGTAACAGGTGCAGGATATTCATTTGCAGCCGGGGAACACTGGCATACAGCCGCTTCAACAAGTCCTGCAAAGATGGCAGACGACATTTCAGCCGCAATCGAGAACATCTTAACTAACACATACTTAACTGAATCTGATTTAGACTCTCTCAATGTATTCTACCCACAGGGACTTGTAGGTTACATGATGAGGCCAATGAACCACGGTTTCTATCCCAACACTACTGTAAAAGGTTTTATTGAGCAGAACTATGGGGTTCACTTCTATCCAACAAGGCAGTTAACCACATCAGCATTAGTTGTATTAAACACTCCGGAAACTGGTATGCACATTACGTACAGTGGATCGGCAATTCCAACCTCAGAAACACAGAGAATCATTGGTACTGGTGAACAGTACGTCTTAACACAGTTGTTCAAGACATTCATTATGCCTGAGTCGGAACCTACAACCCCATCAACAGCAGCAACCAACGAAAGGGTTGTAGTGATTACAGGAGTGGCATAATCGCCATTCTTGTTATAATTTTTAACTGTAATAATATTAATATAATAGGATGATACACATGGCAATAGACTTATACTCGTTAATACCGAATGTACGGATGGGCCTTAGTGACATCCCTATATCATTTTTAACTGATGATCAAATATACAATGAGTTAGATACGGCATCTGCATATTGCACGCAGAATCTGGATACTACAACTGCCGATGTGTACATGTCGAAGTGCTATATTGTTCTGGCCTCATACTATGCCTATATCAATTATACGACATTAGCAGAGAGACGAGAGGGAACATTACCCCCAGCAGCAAAGACCAGAGTGGATGCTCTACGATTAAAGGCATTGTCATTCCTTCAACCCATTGCATTAGAGAGATTAGACGAGAATCTGGTAGTTGACTTAGATGATCAGCGACTATCTAGAGTTGCACCAATGGCATTACTACCAACTGTAGTTGATTATGACGAGTGATTATTGTGATGCAAAACCTAACCAATCCAGAATATAAATATGCGGTAGACGCAATGTACGATAGGTTAGAGTCATACTGGACATCCAATGTTAAACGGTTCTTTTCTAAAACCGAAAGTAATTATCCTGAGTTAAAGGGTGTGTGGAGACAGTATGTTGCATGGCGTGACATGAAAGGGCAAAGATTGTGTAATGCTCTTGAATTTAAGTCATCAGACTACTCTAATATAACAATAGGTGCTAAACAGATATTAGTGCCGTTAAAGGGTGGTTCAAGACACACCGATCTTATTGAGTATTTACGTAGAGGTACTAGGACATCTCCGGGTAGATATGTATACTTCAATGGGAAGACGGGTGATTATCGTAAGTCGTTAACTGCTAAAACTGTAGGGCAGAAAGACTTTAATAAGTTTAGACGTTCTGGTGTAGTTCCTGTAGGAATAGGACAACGTGGGCCTACTACAAATGCCGCTTGGGAAATCTGGTGGACAGTCTTTATGAATGAGGTTGACCAACAGTTAGAAATCCTAGCAGATAATTGTGCCGATATATTTGTTGAAGATGCCGATATGCAATTAAGAGAATTATTGGATAGTGAGTTCTGATGGTTAATACAAAATCAACAATGATATCATCCATCCGTAAACAACTTGGTAAGATGGGATGGAAAGTAGCATCTACTAAGAAGCCCGTATTGGCTGATAACGAGATGTTAGTACGTCTAGAGGATGTTGACCTTCAAGTAGAAACCAATGCCTCTTATATTGCTAATGTGTACGTCATATGCGAATATAACACAATGGACGGAGACTCAATACCATACCAGATTGTGAACTTAATAGATGAGTTAGAGCATTACATTGTACATGATTCTACTGAACCGGGGAAGGCAACATTTAAGTTTGTGTCATCACAGGCAGATGATTTAGGTGAATTGTATAGGGTGAACATATTACTTTATTACAGGGAAGTTATAAATTTAACATAAATAATTGTAAAGATTACAATGGAAGTGAAACAACATGGCAAGTACAAGATTTTTAGCACTACAGAGAGAAGGTAGTTCAGAAACTGCTCAAACTGCTGCTGATTACGGTACTGGTGGATCTGGTGCTAATGCTACATGGTATAAAATCCGTGTAACTGGTATTGGTGATCCTGTATCTCGTAACGCTGCTTTTGAGGAAGCAATTGATATCTCTGTAGCAACCGCCGCAGTAGGTGGTGCATATAAAGTATCGGGAACAATTGATGCAACATTAAGATTCGCATCTTTCTCAAGACTGTTTGAAGCAATGTTAGGGTTTGCATCATCCGATGGTAACTACTACTTAGGAGATACACCTGTATCATACTCATTCTTAATTGGTGATGATCAGGCAGGACGACAGACACAGTATAAGGGCTGTGGTATTTCTTCAATGGAATTTAACCTATCCGTAGGACAGTTCATTACCACAAAAATCTCATGGATTGGAAAGAATGCAGTGGAGATTACGCCGGGGCAAGAAGTAGAACCCGCATGGTTAGTTGCTCCAACAGCAGATGCACCTGCAATTTGGTATAATGCAATTGTAAAGGTAGATAATACGCCAATTACCGCTAAATCCATTACGTTAAGATTAGACCGTAAGTTCGATCAGGACTACCACTTCATCGGTTCACCTTTATTACAGGGTCTATACATGAATGGTCAGACTGAGGCATCTGGAACTATCACATTAGGTTCTGGTGAATGGTCTGAATTAAAGGCAGTATTAGTGGGTTCTACATCAGATGCAGTACATTCAATTACCGCACCCGCAACAGGTGTTACACAGACATTAGGTACAGAATCTAAGAATGAGTTATACACTGGTGCATTCTCAATTGATCTACATGACAAAGATGGTGTCAAGGTTGGTGCTATCGTAGCAGGTGATGTAGTATTCAATGAGTCTAACAGAAGTGTGCAGGGACGTAACCAGTGGGAGAAGTCCATTAACTACCGTGTAATTGTACCAACGGCAACATCGTTCTACATTAATCCCGGTGCATCCTAGATAATCTAGGATAATACCAATACATTTTTTATATAAGTTAATACAATATATAAGTATAGGATAGATTTACAATGGTTAAGAAAGCAAAAGAGGAAACAGAAGTGGTTGTAGAAGAAGTTAAGAAAACTACACCATCATTAAAGTTAAGATATACAATTGAGACTGCAAATGGGCAATATGAATTGAAAAGACCAGTAGGTAGAGTAGGTATTACACACTTTACAATTGTAACAAGTGCCATCCCACAGTCTAATGTCAAAGACGATGATGGGAATACCATAACTTCACCCGGAGATCAGAAGAGATTCAATGATGCTCTGGAAAACTGGATGGATAAAGTATTACCGTCAATCTACATTAATGGGCCATATCCTGTAACTGAAATGCCGGGAGAAGATGTATATGCATTATTCCTTGCTATGTTTACTACCGTGAACTTCGGTGGTTCAGAGTTGTTTCGCTTCGTTGAGTAAGGATAACGACAAAATACTAGATAATATTGGTATGTTGTCCTATATGACGGGGCAACGTCCATCCTCCTTTTTCGCATGGAATGAAGAAGAGGATTGGGCAGAAAGACTTTCATTTGATTTGGCAATATCCTCAACGATATGGCCTCTAATTCTTAAGTTAGATAGGGATCAAGAACCCTACTAACTCTTTTAATATAGTAATCTTCGTATTGTGTTGATGATATAAGTAAGAAATATATGGTGATGATGTAAATGGCAGATAGAGAAGTTAATATTAAGTTAACAATACCAAGTATGAAAGATGTAGATGCATCTGTTGGTAAATTAAACAAAGCACTCAAGGAATTAAAGGGTATAGTTATAACTCCCCAATTGGATATGACTAATATCAATGGTCAGTTAGAGAGTATCCGTGATTCATTCAGCAAAGACTTTAAAATTAACATCTCAATAGGAAACTTATCTGCTATTGAACGGCAATTAGAAGATTTACGTAAGAAGGCCAATATCACAGTTACATCATCAACATCATCTACAGGAGTATCATCAATACCATCATCCGTACCACGAACTACAACACAAAAACGTGGAACATCTATTAGTATGCCCATAGAGCAGGAGTATAAATATAAGAGAGTTCCCAAGGATGTATTAGGCAAGTCAGAGTTGTGGCCGGGGAGAATCAATAATGTATATAGTGAAGATCCTGCAAGAGTATTTGATTTTGGTATTAGTATTGATAAAAAACAGCAAGAGGACTATAAGAAACGATATCAGGAGTTAATTAGTCAATTTGGTAAGTTTGCCAATGCACCGTCAAAACCTATTCCTGTAAGACATAACTCACGTATTAATGCAGCAGGAAAAATAGGATTTGACACCACTACACTTACACCCGAAGTATTCCAAATTAATCCATTACATGAACGTCCTAATACATTTGAGCATGAGTCAACACACTGGAATCTAATAGATGAGGGATTAAAGGAGAGTATATTAAAGAAAGGTCTAGGAGTATTACCCAAACAACAACGCATGAATACTTCTAATTTTACTAGATCAAAGTATAATCCTAAAGATATATTACGCGCACTAGATAAGTTTCCCAATATTAAACAGATGACAGAAAGTGTAATAAAAAATGATAATCTATATCCAGAAGATGCATTACATGAGACATTAGCAGTGTTAACTTCATTCTTAAAACCCAAGATGTCAGAGTCTATTAAGTCATTTCGGGGAATGGAGTCAGGATACTTCAATAATAAATTCTTCACTGATACTCCCGTTGATAAAATTAAAGAGTTAATTCATGAATTTGATATTATAGCAGAAAGAGATACTGATGATACTAAACAGTCGCATACTAATAAACAAGTAGCATCACTTGATATTCTATCAAAGAAGAGTCATCTATCAACACCAGACAATCTACTACGATATATTAAACAGAAATCTTCAAGTGTAGGTGGTAGTGGTGGTAGTCCTCCCCCAATGCGTCCCGGGTATTCTACATCAACCCCCGGTAAGTGGTGGAGTGGAACAGCGCAAGAATCTATTGATAATGCGCAGAGAAAGCAAGATGATGTATTAAAAGGTGGTCATACACCATCATGGGAAACTGATAGAATAGAGTTTAGTTTTGGAATGTTAATGGGGAATCAAGAGGAATTCCTTAACCAGTTTAAACAAATGAGAATGGCATTACTACCAATAACTGATAATATTAAGTATAAAAAAGTAGGTGTTAATAAGCAAGGACAGACATTTGCTAAGATTAAATTCCTTACCGCTAAAAGTATAGAAGACGATAAAGAGATAACTGATATACAAACATTTATAACTAAAGTATTAGATGACGCGAAGGTTATTCTTCAGAAAGATCCAACTGGTCAACTATCTGGTATTAATAATCAGCGTGTTCACTGGCAGAATAAGATACCCAAAGAGTCCTATGGATATGGAAATAAAGGCGGGGATTTATTCAGACAGCAACTACAGCCTATAAATTTAGATTGGGGTAGACAGTCAGTAGATGCACATGAGCGCGAGAGACAGAAACGTATTGCGATGTTAACTGTTAAACCCACTGATACATCTACTATATTATCAACAGGAAAGGCACAAGGCGACTATGGGGATGACTTATTCCGGGGAGCAAATCTAAAGCCATTCCAGATTGGTTGGACTGACGCACAAGTTAAAGCACAACAGAAGAAGAGAGCGCAGCAATTAAAACTAATGACTCATCCTGATACAACCCTAATGGGAATGATGGGTCATCAGGATTTAGTAGGTAGACAAAATGAGAATTACCAAAATTATCTCGCAATGGGTCTGTCAGATAAGAAACAATACACTGATCCTGTTCAAAAGTATCTATCTCCACTATACCCAAAACAGGGAATGTTAAAGACTGATGGGGATGATATGAAGAAGAAGGCACAGGGTATCGGTGGTATCATTGATTCATTAGCCTCCAAGTCTGGTGTGTTAGGTAGGATGTCTTGGACATTCACATCATTAGCCATGTCATCTCTAGGAGTATACTTCTCATTAATGGGTCTAGTCACGATGCTTCAAAAGGGTATTGGTATGGTTACAGGGCCACTTGCTAATACAGAAGCATTAATTACGTCAATTGCAATGGCACAAACCCGTGGTACAGGGATGCAGACATTCCTAACCAAGATGGGAATGTCAATGGCTGATGTCGTTGAGGGAGCAAGACGGTATCAGTGGGCAATGTCATCAGTGCAGGGTGCATTAGGTACATTCGGCGCGAAACTCATGTTAAATAAAGATGTGTGGAAAGCAATCCAAGATATTGTTCAGATTGTATATGATACATTAAGTGACCCTGCAATGTTTGACTTAATGAAAGGTATTATTCTTGCATTTAGAGACAATCTACCGGGAATTATTAATGCTGTTAAATTCATCGGTGGTATAATCAAAGATTGGGTAATACCAAATGCAGGAGCACTTGCCTTCTTATGGACAATGAGTTTAGTAGCAATGCCCGTATTATCAATTATGTCATCTATAGCATCAATGGCTAAGGGACTTGCAACCGTATTAGGTGTTGCTAAAGGGTTATACTACGTAATGACCGGGGTATTAACTGTAACAGAGTTAATAAATGGTGTTAAGGTTGCAGATAAGTTAGCAAGTAGAGGCAAGGAAACTGGGCAGACCATATTAATCCCTGACTCATCAATAAAAGCACAGGGACTTAAAGCCGGATTGATGTATGCCGGAGCATTCCTAGCCGGATTAACTATTGGTGTTGCGGTTGTAAACATAATGGATTCAATGGGTATTACAAATCAACTACAGAATATGGGTGCAACATTTAAAGAGAAGTTTAGCATTATACGCGATATAATATTAGTGACACTTGGCCCTGCATTACAAGCACTTGCAGCAATCGGTGTTGGTGTAAGAGACCCAATGGGTGCTGCAAAGGCATGGAAGATAGCAGGAGCACAGGTTAATTTCGCCGGGGAAAGAATAGCATCTGGATACAACCCCGATGTAGTTAAGCGAACACAACAGATGGAACAGGGATTAACTGGTAATGTCGGAGATACAGCACTAGATCAGATAGCCAATAGAAATAAGGATATTGCAGATAATACAAAGGATTCAGCAAGTACATTAGATAAACTCCTTGAATTATTTAAGACACCGGGAGCAAATGCAGCATCTCCAATTGACGGATCAATGGCAAGTTCGTTTAATAAAGGGCCAAACTCATCTAATTTCTTAAAGGCATACATAGCAAAGAATGGTCAAATTGTAGATACTATACAGCAGTTAGGAATGGGTAAATATGATCCAACACAGGCAAAGCAACTATCAGATGGTCATGGTGCGCAATTAACAACCCCACAGACATATAGGGCATTTGCAGGTGGTTCAAAGGCAGGTAAGACATCATCAGAGGGACTAGCATATTTACATCCTGCTGAAATTGTACTTAATGCACAAGATATTAGTGAGTTAAACAAACAGGGAATGTTATCTCTACAAAATGAATCTAGTTCTATTAGTATTCAAAAACAAATGGCATTATACCTTAAAGATATATTAAAAGAGAACACAGAGATTAAAGAGAGAACTAAGCAACAATCCAATACATATAATCAATTGTTAGGTGGAACATTAGGGGGAAGTGGTGTATCGGCAATATCAGGTAGAAAGACTAATACGAACAAATCAACAGGTATTAATGCAACTACAGTAGTATCGGGTGGTGGAGGTTTTGAAACATCTACACCTATAACTGGTGGCCCGATAGATTTAACAAAACTAAATCCCGATGCGGTAAAACCAGATGCAGGTAAATACTCACCAACTACCCCGTATCCCAATGATATAGAAGGAGATACATCATGGCATCATCCATCTACATCTACACCAACAGCACCATCAGTATCATACTATGGTGGTGTTAAGGATAATATAATTGGTGGGGTAGGATATGGACAGATACCGACATTTGGATCAATGCCCCAAAATGCAGCAGGTATAGCGGCTAATGCGGCAGCAGGTGGTAAGGCATATTCTGGCCCGTTAGATGTCTTTGGTAATCCCACTAAATACAACAGTAATAAATACAACGGTGGAGTTTACACCAATGAGAACTTACGTAACCAGTTAGCAGCAGCAAATGGTAATGCATCCACATCAGATGGCCGAAATGGTATGAGTGATGAAGCATTACGGGCAATGTATAAAGCCAGAGATGAATCTAACGGTATCACAAATAATAGTTCATCAACAAATACAGCATGGGGAACAGATAGAGTAACACAAACTGACTCCTCTGGTGGATATGATAAGATTCTTGCTGATATTGCAATTAAGCAAGACGCAGATGCAAAGGCAGCAGAGAAAGTTAAACAGGATGCGTTAACTGCCGCAGCAAAGAAGAAATCAGATGATGCAGCCAGAGCAGTAATACTACAAGCACAAGCAATGAATTCTAATATTACTGCTAATAAGAATGTTGCTATTAATGCAGAGAATACCCCTGAAAAGATTGCTGCAAGACAAGTGGAACGACAGGCCGCGTTAAATAGGGCAGCAGGATTCGCAAGGAATTACGATTATGAAATACCATCTGATTATACAGGTAATGCTAAAGTAGATCCCGCGCGTGGACAAAAAGATACTAGATTAAATGCACAGCAACAGCAAGACGAAGTAGATAGAATACGAGAGAGAAATGGATTATCACCATTATCTTCACTTACATCAAATACCCCTTCAATGGGAAATTTACTGAGTAATAATATAAATGGTGTTAGGTCTGTATCTGGTGGTTCATCAGCATCATCAACTAATAAGAATGTGACAGTCAACATAACAATCAATGGTAATGCTGATTCATCTGTAACTGATGATATGATTAGAAAGATTAAGAGAGAATTATTTGGACATGGAGTATAATCATGATAACAGCAAATGGCATACTATTTCACCACTACCGAATAGAGACTAGTAAGACAGGTCAGGCGATAACATCAGCATCAGCAGACTTACTAGAATTACCCATCTTCCTTATTAAGTCTATTAGTGTTAGTAAACAGGCTGTTAAGACATACATACCATTAGATGCCACTAAATCAATCTATCTCCCCTCCGCTATGATAGGGCCAGTGGTCAAGTTATTATGTGAAGTGGAGGCTGATAAGCAAAGTCAATTAGATGATGAAACATACACATTAGAGCAGTATCAAACTGGTAACATAACAGTGAATGGCCTATACTCTAATGACATACTAGTTATTGTTCAATTTGGATTCCCAACATGGAATGCCATACTATCAGAGGGTAGTCAATGGTGGGTGGACACTGTAGATTACACATCTAAACCCGGAACTAAACGGCGTGGTAAATTATTCTATGAAATAGAATTGACTATATACAGGAGGGATTTATAATGGGTGTTGAATTTGTAGTGTGTAATCTACGTACTGAACAATCACCAACTGGAATAATACTTAATTATGCACAGCGCACTAATCAATCTCCATATCCACTATTAGGTATTACACGGTTAACAGATAGTGGTGTTAGTAATAAAGTACAAGTGCCATACAAAGAGTCAGGGGGCGCATATAAAACGGTATGGGTTCCTATGGGACAGCAGGGGTGGACTGTAGATATCCAATGTAGTCTAATGTTGACTGATGACTCGATGGGTGCATCTGGTGATAGTAACCCAATATACAGTTGGCTAATGGTAGACAGTGGGATGTTATTAGAGGTTAAGAGTAATCAATTTACCAGAGGGAATAATGGACAAATGGGACATCTACCAACACATCCCGCAATATCAAAATTACCGCCAAATTCATATTGGTATGTGGATAAGATACTGATAAATAGTAGAGAGGGATATATGAATGTAGCAGATATGCAATTAACATTAGTTAGGTTTTGGGGGTAATTAGATGACAGCAGTAACAGCAAATTACAACGCATGGTATTTTAAGTCCGATGGGTCTAATGACTTTGTATTAATTAGTGAACCAAATATCGAGATGAAGTTACTGGATATAAACTATGCTACATTCATATCCCCCGTTCCAGTAGTAACAGACTCATTTCTATCCATATATTACATTCAGAAACAAGTTGTATTCTACGGGTATGTCTCACAGTGCAAACAATTAAATAGAAATGTGGATGGTAAGACCCGATATGAGATAGAAGTACAAGAACCTGCTGCTAAATTAAAGAATAAGTATATGTCATCAACTGCCATTTCAGGTGTGTATATTCTTAATGATATTGGTAATAGGACATTAGGGCAGTATGTAGCAACTATTATATCAGGGATGTCAGATTGGAGAGACATAACTAATTCAGCATCATCTAAATTACCTGATGGGCTAACGGCAATTCCATCAATGGGGTTCTCTTCTTGTACTGTGTGGTCAGCATTACAAAGACTTATTATAAGTCAATTTGGATATGGACTGTGGTTCCAGTATCAAAATCCCGGTGCTAATGCTATTAATCAACTAAAATATGGGGAATATAATAACTCATTTAGTAATTGGCCTGTTCCATTATCAATTAAAGTAGTTGAGAGTAGCATTAATTATAAAATAGATGGGATTGTTGTATATGGGGATGACAAGACATTAAAGGCAACAGCAGGAACAATCACCCCGGATAACCGTACATTATGTTACCGATATAGTGGATGTCAGAATAAGGATGAGTTACAGGCCGTAGCCAACAAAATATACAATGACCGTTCACAAATCAAATCCCGATATGAGATTGAATTCCCTATTGACCTCAATATGTTAAAGATCCAAGAGGGAGATAGGATATTTATATCGGATACTGCATCTGGAATGACCCCACAAGCAAATGGATATGGGGTTAAGGATGTTAGAATTACAACTGAAAAAGTAACTGTGGGAATTGGTGCGGCAGATGTTACAATCTTTGATATATTAGCAGATAGATTAAGTGTCATAGATGGGGATGTAGTAGCATATAATAACAAGGAGATTTCAATTGGTAGTGTTACCTGTGCATCGGCTGACTTGTTATCTGGTGGTTCATCTGCATGGGGGGCATCACACGATGTAGATTTCAATATTGAAGGAGTAACATTCTTTGGAGACTTAACAATAACACCATCGTTAACTGCACCGGGAAAAGACGGTGGGGGATACTTTACCTGTTTCATGTTAGCATCATCACCCACATCTGATTTAACTGTAACCAATACAGCAATTGTATATGATTTAATAGTAGATGCATCGGGAGATCCAATACCTGAATACTTCCCGTGGTCTATTAAATGGGCAGAATTAGAGGCTACATACATATTTAAATCAGGTGTTGCATATAATGTTTTGGGTACACAGGTAACTTGGGATGCATCATGGGGAGATTTGGAGATGTTTGATGATGGAACATTACAACCATCGTCATCTATACGCAGAACCATAACGCATAAGTGGTTTATCGGTGAACATGCCAATATCGCAATGAGTAATCCTCAAATGACAGTGGTTCATAGTGGTAATGGAACATTCGCTACATTACAAGACTTATTCATTAAAGTTGCCGTATACTTCGATGGAGAAGTAATTGATGAGTTATTTGCATTTACTGGACAGGTTAAAATGCAATTACTGTCTCCACAGTCAGTAGGGTCATCTACATTTGTTACTGTAGGCAATGAAATTACAATTTACGATAGTGATGATGAGGCAACGTATTATGATAGAGAGAAGAATATTTGGAAAACATACACTATGACAGACTTGGGAATTACATTGGATAACATGTTAGTGGGGCCTCACCGAATACGATATACCTGTAAGGGAAATAGTAATGTCGGGGTATCTACATATGGTAAATATTTGTCATTTGATGAGAATGTATCAATAGTAAAAGGACAGGGGATTGTTTATGATTACTAATAGATTTAGAAGTAAGGATAAAGTTATTATCACGCAGAATAATGCCGTGGTATGTGAAACGTATGATGAATGCTCTTTAATACACAGATTGAAGACATGGATGGGTATAGGTAATTATGCCACGGATCTTCTACTGGACAAAGGCATTGAAGATATAACAGCCATGATAGCGGCTAGATATGATTACATATCATATGGTACAGGAACTACCGCGCCATCGGCTAGTGATTTACAATTAGAGAGTGAAGTGGAGAGGGTGCAGTGTACAAGTAAGATAATCAGTACAACATTTACTACAAACGACACTGTGACATTTAGAACAACATTTACACCATCAAATAGTCATGATATAACAGAGGTAGGGATTCATAAGAATGCAACTACATCCGGGGATATCACATTGGCTAGGGAGACGTTCAGTGCATTTGCGGCTGTGGGTGGAGTATCGTTTGATATAGCATATTCAATTATAACGATGAGGTAATGATGAAGTATGAAGATTTAGTAATATTAAATGAGTATCTTCTAGATGAGACAGATGAGAATGATTGAAGAACAGTTATATAGGATGGAAATAAAGATATTATTTAGGACTAGTGATTTTAAATGGCAGCAACAGTAGATATTGTAGAGTCAAATGGGGCGGGAGAAACAATAACCGCCATTACCAATTGTAACATGGGTAGTTCTGATACTGTTAATATGACAGCAGCAGATTATCCCATCACAGCAGGCACAAGATCGTATGCTAAATACCAGAGATTTAGGGCAACTACCGCCGGGGGTTCAACTAAACTTAAGAACTTTAAGGTGTGGAGAACAGGGTCATTAACTAGTGGAGATACTCATGTGACTGGTGCAGCAACCGCCGATTACGCTGAAATAGCATATGCAACACCAGTTAATACGGCAATTACAGATGTAGATAATGCAATGCCAACAGCATCCCCGGCAACAGCCAATGTAGGATATGAGGGGTCATTAACAGAGGAATTAACTCTAACTGGATCAGCATTATACACTGATTATATAATCCATCAGTTAGTTATTCACGCTAATACAGTGGCAGGTACAACTACAACAATGTCATATTCATATGATGAGATAGCCTAATACAATAGATATATGTTGGTGTCAATACAATGACTAAATATTTTTTCAATAATACCGATGAAGTGCAGAAGGAACAATGGTGTTGGATTGCCAATTATTCCGATGGTACATCATTACAACAGTTTGACGATTCTGATAATTCATTCCATCAATTCAGAGAGATTGATCAGTTTAAGTTAGCATCATTCTCAATGGTAAGTAATGGCAAATCACCTATTACTTTGTTATTTCAACCGGGAATGAAATTAATACATTTTTATCGTAACATTCAATTACATATTGGTTCACCTAATCAAATTACAATTAGATTGTATTGTTTTGGATATCAAGTGGGGAATGTTAAGGTATTAATGGCAATAATGCCGGATGGCTCAATAGCAGTTGTGGATGATGTGGATAAGATAAAAATTAATTGAGGGGAAATAATGACGGATATATGGGATGAGACTCAGGTTGCTAATGTAGATATAATTACTGCTAATAAATGGAATGATATGACTGTAGATCAAAAGACTCGTCTTATTGCATATGCCGGATATCCTTCTGATCTTAATGATGCTACGGGGCCGGGTATTTATTGGACTGATGGTGATAATCTAAATCTACCAACAGATGCGTTATATGAAGGAGTTGTCTATGTTTCAAAGGAGTCTGAACCTTCTGGAATGATAACACAGATATACCTTGAATCTACAGTTGCCCATATATGGATGAGAAATTATACTGGATCATGGAGTGCATGGGTCTCATCTTCATTACCTACCCCTATCGCTACAGGAGATATGGCATATTGGGATGGAACTAAATGGATTATACTATCAGCCCCCGGTGCAATAGTTGGATCTGCAAAAACAAAGTATCTGAAAGGGACAACCGTTCCCGCATGGGATTATCAGACGTTAGGAAATCTAGACGATGTAGACTTCCCGGTTAATCCTCCCGCCGTAGCACAGGGAGCGATTTTCTTCTATAATGGCACAGATTGGACGTTCTTAAATCCAGATTCAACAGCCGGGAAAGCACTACTAACACAGGGAGCAAGTGCTGATCCAATATGGGGCACGGTGGTTGATCCAACTAAAATACCAACAACTTACCTTGATACTGATGAAACATTAGCGGCTAATTCAGATAGCAAGATTGCCACACAACAGGCAACAAAAGCGTATGTAGACAATCATGTTACTGATTTAACATTACCCCATCCCACCGTTATAGCAACCACAACGGCAAGCAAAGGCGGAGTGTTTAATGGCGATTTTGAACTTACACCACCATTCACGGCAGTACAGATAGCAACAAGATGGATTGACGGAACTGCTGCTGGAAGTGATACAATTACACAGTACGGATGGTTTTTTTATACTACTGCTGGAACTACATCATGCCGATTTGACCCTACCGTTTCATATTCTGGTAAAACTTCCTTTAAATTATCCAATGTTGATACTTCGGGTAGATGCCAGATTGAAAATGTTAATGTATCAATATTAACCGCAGAACACTTTTCAAAACATGCTATAAGAATCAAACCCTCTGTAAAATATAAATTAAGTGCATTTGTTAAAACAATAAACGTAGCCGCAGATTCGGTTTACATACGTCTTGCACAATATGATATTGCAGCATCTTTAGGTACGCAAGTGTTTACTTCAAAATTAACAGGAACGAACGATTGGACATATCTATCAGTAACATTTACCTCGGATGCGGATGCCGAATTTGGACGTCTTTCTATATATAACATTATAGCCGGAAACGTATCAGACGCATGGTTCGATGAGGTACGACTTGAAGAAGTCATATCCGACACCGGATACACAGGCACAATACCGACACCCCTGTTAAGCACAATCACCGGGGTTACGTCTACGGATAGTATAGATCAGTCACTTGATCCAACCTTCGCAGCAGCATATCATTACGATCTCACTAATGCAGTCAACGAGGGAGCCACACACCGGCAGACCTTCACCCCTACGAAAAACCACGTATATTCAATTAAAGTGAAAGTAACTGCAAAAGGAACTGGTAACTGGACGATGGTTGTCCACGATGCCACAAATGCTGTAATTGCATCACAGACAATTGCCAATGCCTCCCTTGCGAATACTACCATAACGGAGTTTACTGTTCCCTGTTTATGGACTACCGGAGCTTATCACTTCCACCTTTATTCATCAGTAGCAGACGGGACGGTAGTTGTAGGAACGGCAGATCATGACCTTGAAACCTGTTCATTCATCGAGTACTACGCAAAACCCACAGAGAATTATACCCAAATCTGCAACGGTGTTAAAACCTCATTAAGTGCCGATGCAGACGGGATTCTCGGCGGGGCGATTATCGATCTGGATAAGGGGAAGTATCTGTATGTTAATCCCTTCAACACATACGCGAATTTCAACGATATTTATTCTGCAAGTGCGGGAGGAGAAACAACTAGTCCTGTTGTTGTCAACGGCTGGACGTGGTCGAATACCCTTGAAAGTCTGCAATCAGCATCTGGAGCAACGGCACGAAATGTAGTATTCAAAGTTAATACCCTGCTCCCGATTAAGGGATTGATAATCACTCCCACAATGTTTAATAACAATTCTGCGTGTGGACTGTGCGAAATCTCGATTGATAACGTAAATTATACAACCCTATGGACTCTCGCAACATCAGCATCAGCACAGACCGCAGCACTTTATTCGGATATTGCGAAGGGATTAACAACATTCTACGTCAGGATTTCAAAGGACACCACAAACCAGTATATCAGACTGGATAATCTACGAATCGAAGCAGACCTCGACACATCAGCCCTTCCAGTCCCGCAGGTCTACCCACTCGCAACAAACCAGTTCAGTGATGAGGTTATCTTGCCATCGGTAGCAACCAGAATTTACTTCAGGCTCATTAAGTTCTGCAATTCCAACGGCGTAGTAGTCCCGCATCTGGAATTTACCGATGCGTCGGCAGTAGTTATCAAGGCAATCCCGATAAGGATAGACAACTCGCAGGAAACGAACCCCGCAATAGCCATTGTGATAGCCGATACCTTATATGGTCAGGCAAGTGGAACGGGTAGCACAGAAGGCGGAAATTACATCCTGAACGATGGGGAATACATGACCCTTTCAACAGCAACGGCAGTTCCGCGAGTCACTTGGTTGGTCGGCAAAGGGACAACTGCATTCAGTAACATCACCAAAAATATCATCTATCTATCGAGCAATGGAGTAGCCAACGATGCAACGAAGGACCCCTCCCACCAGATGAGTGTTACTCATTGGTATAGGCTTCAATCCCTCGCAAAGACGGTTAATGATGTGGTCCGGAAAGTCAGCGATATTGCCAATTCGTTAATCCCCAACTCATCATTTGATATACAGTTTATCATAGATGGTGGCGGGGTAACACCAACTGTAGCATCAAAGGGATTCATTACCGTGCCATCGAAGTGTGTGGTGACTGGATGGACTCTGTTAGGAGATGCAGCGGGGGCAATTGTAGTGGATGTTCATTCATGTGCATATTCTGGATTCCCAACAACTACAACGATTTGGGCGAGTAAGCCGACAATAGCAGCAACGAATCAACAGGCACAGACTTTAGGAACACTTGCAATCCCACTGAACAAGGGAGATGTGCTTGAGATAGCAGTGGATTCAGTAACAACAATCACACGCTGCACGTTATCCATGCATTGTGAGAGGGTGAGGTAATGGCAGTTGATCAGGTGCAAGTCACACTTGAGGCATCCCCTAACGCGGGGCTTGCTATTGGGAAATATGTTTCCCAGATAGTACAAGCGCAGTCTTTTACTCCAACAAAACCTTCATTGACTGGAATATCATTTTATAAAATTGGGCAGACTGGAAGCCCCGGAAATTTTGTGATATCTCTACGTGCGAATAACAGCGGGAATCCTGCGGCGGCAGTGCTAGCATCATGTACACTCACAATTGCCCAGTTCACAGCATTGCCCGTGGGATTAAATCTTGCACCTATGGCATACACAGTAACACCGGGAACCCTATACTGGATAGTAGTTAAAGATGCTAATACATCAGAAACAGATAATAACTACTACTCAATTGGGTATAGAAATTCTAATGTTTACGCGGGTGGTAGCTTCAATCAATCTACAAACAATGAGGCAAGTTGGACTCCCAATGCCAATATTGATATGACATTTATGACTCATTACCCCAGTATGCAACAGACAATTAATGTAGGATGATTATTATGACAGAACTAGCAACAGCAATCACGGCAAAAGAGTTTTCAGAACTCAAATTAGAGGATAAGATTCAAATTATCCTCGATGAACGGCAAGCAGACCTTGATAATAGAGCAGCAGAGGAGAGTAGGCAACAGTTGTGTGCTGAACGAGATGCGGAGTTAAAAGCATTTGATGAGGATGCAATTAATCGTATTGGTAAATTACAGTCATTGATCTCCAACGAGAGAACAGTGATTGAGAAGAAATGGCAAAGTATGATTGGATAATACTAGAGAATAATCACAATACAATGTGAACTAATGAAATACTACATGGTGTAACATGACATATGCATACTTTAATCAGGCTGTATTCAACCAGACTATATTTAACCGTATAGGGGGTGCTACATCTTCTGAATTAACGTATGTAGTATCATTTACCACTATAAAAAGTAATGACTTATTATATGTTGTTACGTCTACAAATACTATTACTTCTTCTTTACAGTATATAGTCAAGACAACAGTTAGTAATGATACTGAATTATGCTATACTGTTAAAGTTAATAGAGATACTGACTACTCATTACATTACACAGTAATAACATCAGATACTATACAATTACCATTAACGTACGAGATATTAAATGATATACCCGCGTTAGAATACACATTACAATATACTATAATAGATACCACTACTATAGATTCTGAATTAATATACACTGTAATAACACCAATTGCCCCAATAGATATTCAATTAGATTACTATGTATCAGTAGTATCTAGTGTGGACATACCATTAGATTATACTGTACAGTACACTACTGCGCCTATTGAAATACAGTTGGTATATGCAGTTAAAGTAACAGATATAGCGGATTATAGTTTAACATACTGTGTTCCATCATTAGTGTCTATAACTGAACAGTTGGTGTATAGTGTCGTAACATCAACAACTGAGACATTACTATTAGATTACGTTGTTACAGCGAATATTCAAGCAATAACTCACACATTAACTTACAATGTATTAGTTGTATACACCCATCAGTTACCATTACACTACTATGTAGTATCTAGTAGTATTGACAACTATGAGTTGGTTTACACAGTTGTTTCCAGTACCACTAAATCACTATCACTTACCTATACAATTATAACACCAGATATTATTCAGATACCATTGGTATATACAGTAGTAACAACTGATAGTGTAGAGTATTCATTAGTATATAAGATTGCCACGGGCAAGATCAGTGAAATACCTTTGGAATATTCGGTGCAATTTACGGGCACTCTAGAGCAAAATCTAGCCTACTTGGTAACTCGGCCATATGAATTACCCTATGACATTTCTTACACGGTAATCACATCATCAATTATTGATCATAACTTATCATATAATGTTTCTTCGGTAGTTGAAAATAAGTATGAGTTAACATATAGTGTTGTTGAGAATGCAACATTACATGAAGTATCATCTAGTCTGACATATTGTGTAGTAACATCAAAATCATTAACTAGTATATTAAAGTACAATGTATCCAGATTACGCACTAGATATAGACAACTGAGATACACGGTATTAACCCACAAAAGTAAAAACTACTCATCAAAGTATTGTGTATCACATACTAATGTTAATGATATACCACTTGAGTATGCTGTCCGGCAAGTTGTATTTAACATTGAGCATGAGTTAACATATTATGTATCAGCACCTAATGTTATTGAGCAATCACTTACATATTCCCCGGTTAAGAAGTCAACTATATCAACATCATTACAATATACGATTCAATCATTACAATCAGTCACATCGTCATTATCATATGTAGTTGGGCAATGTGAGTCACTACAGACAAAATACGCTAACATAATTGAGAATGAAGATGTAACTATCAATCTGGCTCTTAATACAGAATCAGAGAGTTATATGGTATTGAACATAGAATATACCGTATCGGGGGAATTACAGAGTGAAGTATCAACAAATCTATCATCGGGTATTTGTAAAACAACATTTAATACAGTAGAGAATATTCAGACACAGAAGTTCATTGGTATGTCAACTATAAATACTGTCAATTTGAAATTAAATAGTAATGTTATAAGTATAAATATATTATCAATAACATACTACATAATATCTAAGTTGAATAGTATTATGGATTTGACCGCGCCAATAACAAAAAGATAACATCAATTACAAAAAGATAGGGGTTAGGAGATTATTATGGTTCACGTTTATAAAGGTACAATAGGGGCAGACTTATCAATTAATGTTAGGAATGATCTAACAGATGCAGCGTCATGTGACATCCGGGTTAAATTACCCAATGATTCAATAGTAGTATGGACACCAGATACCATAACAGTAGTCAGTGAGATTAGTAGTATTATTGATTACGAAACAGTAGATGGGGATTTGGATGTAGCGGGTGATTACACAGTTCATGTTAAGGTGTATTTGACAGATGGTAAAGTGTTCTTCTGTGATGCATTTGTCTGGAAAATATATGATGACTTTGAAGTACCATAGTCCTAATGGAGTTGAATAATGACTGACATTGTTAACGGTGATTTTGAGACCAATGACTTAACAGGATGGACAGGATATACTAACTGTGATTGTGATCCATATATATCAGATATATATTATAACTCTGGATCATATAGTGTATGTTTACATGCAACTGACACATTAACATATCCCTATAATGCTATAACTTCAATAACACAATCAATTACCATAGTAGGTAATGAGACATTGTCATTTGCATGGAGAACATCAGATGTTAACTCATCATGTTACTGTACAGCATATCTTGGAGATAACCTGTTATGGCAATCACTTGAAGGAACTGGTGAATGGAGAACTGAACATATAATACTTAGTAATCTTGAATTCCCCCCTGACGCGGGTACATATGATTTAATATTTACGATAACAGCACGGGGGGCAGTGTAATGGCTAATGGTAGTTTATGGTTAGATGATATAACACTTGCTGGAGATACGGCAATTGTTAATCAATTTTCATGTAAATACTGTGGGGTAGATAATAATACTATAGATATATCTATTGATTATACGGTTATGACTAATGCAAGTGTTGATATGACATTGGGATATGTGGCAGGCCCCAATTACAAAAATATGCAATTGCAATATTGTATATTAACATATGCTACTACTATTGCTAAATCTATGGAGTATTATGTATCACATCTTCCAGAGATATTAAGTATAGATTATGATACTACAGTTATAACTACACATGGTTCATCTATAGATTTACCAATTGAGATGACATTTAAAGGAGATGTTACCCGTGGATTATATGCCCCAACGGGAGATATAATTGTAGAATTTACTGATGGATATGTTATATCTGATGGATTTTATGAATACAGTGTATTAGATCATGATGTTGTGTATTCTGATGGAATGGAATCAGGTATAGTAGATACTGATATATGGGATATACAACAGGATGTAGGAACAGCCGGAGTATTTTCAACATATGTACCTCGTACCGGGACATACTCTATGGGGTCTAATCAAGCGGGAACTCAGGGAATGGGTATTAATATATATGATCAAAACCATGCATTTATTAAATTACCAGATGGTGATGCAGTAATATATGATATAACTCTATATGCAAAGAGATGGCGTACTACTACATGGGGTGGGCATTTCTGTGGATTTGGTATAGGCAGTACAAATGAATTGTGCTCATTACCTTGTGGGGATTCATGGAATACACCATACGTTAAGTATGATATAACAATAGAACGTATATCAGCGAGTCAAATACAAATTACTATATTAGCAGATGATGTTGGTATATATGATTCGGCAGTTACATTTGCCCAAACAACTACTATACTATTCGGTGTTCAAACCCGTCATAATAATGCTAGTGACAATTCAATATACTTCCGGATAGATGATGTTGTAGTCACTACACCTGTAACACGTAGTTATATATCAACTCCGGAATTTATACGCAATGATGTATTAGATAGTAATGCTCCATTAGAATTCACAGTATATGTTACAAATCATTCGGGAACAACTACATATGATTCAACCCCAATAGCAGTTGATTATACGATAGAGTTAAGTGATACTTCAACTGAGGATTATACATCTGTTGATTCATTCTATGATATTGGACGAAAGGTATTACATATTATAAATACAATGTATTGTAAAGTAAGAAGGGATTTATAACTATGACAATGATAGGAGAATATCGTGGTAGTTCAGGTAGTGTAGGAGTTAGTGGTATTATGATCAACCCTAATAGTTGGTCTAATACCGTATCATTTTTTAGTCTGATTACTCAATCAGAGATAGCAAGATTTAAAATTTCCCCCGATACTTATATATCAACTGTATCACCGAGTCGAACCTGTTTTGATCAGGATGACAATATATGGATTGCTAATAGGGGTATCAATACCGTTGTTAAAATTGGTATATATAATCATAGAACTGATATGGAACAAAATACCAGTTCCAGTGCTACTGATGTAAAAGCATGGGGATCTGATAGTAGAGTGTTACGTGAATATCATTTAAGCCATGATGGATTGACTGAATCTAGGATTCCCGGTGCTATATATCAGGGAGCACCACTTTCAAATTCTCAATCAACGAGTAATAGTTCAGTTCAATGGTATATATCATCCATTCCAGCAGGACCAGTTACTGCCACAAATACACATGATCACATGATTACATTATATTGCTTTGGACATGGAATTAGATATAATATTGCTGTTGGTGCAACTGTTGATATTACTGCGGGATGTAATATTGGCGGTGGTAATACTTTTGAGTTAGGTAGTTTGGGTTATGATACAACTGCATCAATTACAATAAACTATTTTGCTGCTTCAACAGGAAATGTATATTCTGGAACTGTCATGGGGCTTAGGGGTATGGCCTGTGATAAGGATGGTAATATATGGGTAGGTTCGTATTATAATAAAAATGGTGTGGCACAGATGGTTGCATGGAAGATTGATCGCGTTACCGATGTTATTACTCAGTTTGTTCCTGCTATCAATGGACAAGCGTATGGAGCACTTTATAATCCAGTGAGTGATAGGGTATTCTTTACACCAACAACCGATGTTAATACTGCATTTATTGAATGTAATCCAAACACCAATGTATTTACTGCAAGAGGAACATCTAATGGATATGCATATGGATTAACGATTGATTCACTTGGAAATATGTATAGACCAAGACCATCATATTCCAATGTTTATAAATACAACTCAAGCGGTGGTTATGTTGGTAGTGTTGCAATTGGTCATGGTGGACATAGTTGTTGTGTGGCGCGTCTTAATAATAATGGAGTATATACTGAATACTTGTATATAATTAATGCTGGTACTCGAAATATTACTTGTGTGAGATGCAATGATCTAGTAATTATGCAAAATACCTTATTACCATCAACCTATTCCGCATATCATGGAATATCAGCAGATCCATATAATGAAAATATAATATGGGCAGAACCATATGCTAGTAGTGCAAACACGGTATGTAGGATTGTAGTAAATCCGTTAAATGGAAATATAGTTGGTACACCCACATTCATTGCATGTGGAACTACAGGACATTACTGTTACTCTGACTTTACAGGATATTATAGTATATTTAGTGAGGATATATAATGTTTGATATAATGGATGATGGAGTATGGAAGATTGCTGTTACAATAGTTGGTTCATTACTAGTTGCTGCACTTCTATATTTAGCAAGAGTAGTTAACAGATTTGTAAAGTTAATAGAAAGACATGAGAAGGTATTATATGGAGATCAAGATATAGCAGATTGGGTAGGATTGGTCAAAATCTCCCTGAATAATAGAGAGTATTCAATAACAAGCCGAAGGGTTCTTATACTTCTAGTGTCCATACTATGTAGGAATAAGACAATAGAGTTAGATCCAGAATTGAAAGAACTTTTGGACTTGCTCAAAAAAGATTAAGTATTTTTCAATATGGAGGAATAGATATGGAAATTGAAATTAGGGAACAGATTTTACTGTTATCAGATACACACATTATGAGCAATTGGGGATTATTATATCCTGATCATATTGGTAAGGATGCTAGAGGATGCAAAATCAAGTATGTTTTCCAGAATGACATACAAGAATATAATCAGAACTTATGGGCAAATATGATGAATAGATACCGTAAGATTCGGTATGTAATTGGGAATGGTGACATTGTTGATGGTAAAAACCCCTTTGGTATCGGGCACGTATGCTCTAATGATCCATACGAACAAACATCAATGGCCGCACATTACTTTAGTGACTTCTCAAATTCCACAGAGATTCACTTGACAAAAGGCACTGGATATCACTGTGGTCGGGACTTAATTGCCGAGGAAGATATAGCGGAGAAAGTGGGTAGTAATTGCACCTATCATGATGAGTTAGTAATGGACATGGCGGGTATCAGGATATTTGCCAATCACCACTCGGCGCATACAAAGAATAAGGCCGCGTCAATTGAAACCAAGATGAAAGAAGTTCAGGGTGCAAGTGACTACTATGGTAAAGTTGATCTACTGGTATTAAGTCACAATCATGTTTACACATCAGTCAGTAATAAGTATATGACAGGTGTAATGACCCCCGGTTGGCAACACAAAACCCCGTATGCCGTTGATAAGAACTTAATTGCCCCGTCAGATTTAGGATGGGTAATCATCAATATAGATGATGAAAATAAAATAACAGTAGATGATTCGGCAGTAATTCAGTGTCCGAATTTAAAATAATAACTTTTTTAAAAAAGATTAATGTTTGAATCTTCGTGTAGAAGATATTTCAGATGGTAATACTTCTGTTGTATCACCTTTTGTTACTGTTACAAATGCCTGTATAGTTTTTACTTCTGATGCTTTGTATCCACAGTCATCACATTCATATGAATATTCTACTTTACCTCTGCTTATGGTTCGTTGGCGCACATCATTGACATGCCCACACTTGCCGCAAATCACGGTCTTATCATTTACTACCTGCATACGTTTTCCTCCGGCTACGTTGTTATAAATGTCTCTTAAATTGATTAGAATAGGTGCGCTCTCCTAACAAAACAAAAACAGAAGGTATGATTTTTTACCCTCTATGATTGTCGTGTCGTTGTTGTGCATCTACATATATGATCTCAACCTTAATAAAGTTATCATTGACTGATAATCTTCTTCATACGTGTG